>Ga0222633_1000273_pt1 | contig 55537 bp, 48 predicted proteins | sample AntAcemetageno48_FD_179816 | JGI IMG/M metagenome (GOLD analysis project Ga0222633, IMG submission 179816) | Saline water microbial communities from Ace Lake, Antarctica - #48 | ecosystem: Environmental > Aquatic > Non-marine Saline and Alkaline > Saline | place: Antarctica: Ace Lake | collected...
AACGTCACCTCACAAAGCTACGACTCCTTCTCTTCGTGGCGCGCAGAGCACAGTACAGTGCACACGGCGAGGTGAGTGAGAGGCTACCGATCGTGCGTGATGGCAGGAAAGAAGCGGTGCCCGCACGGGAAGCAGAAAGACAGCTGCGCGGAGTGCAACCCCTGCCCTCACGGGAAGCTGAAACGCTTCTGTTTGGAGTGCAACCCCTGCCCGCACGGCAAGGTGAAATACACCTGCGCGGCGTGCCACCCCTGCCCTCACGGCAGGGTGAAACGCAACTGCGCGGACTGCAACACCTGCCCGCACGGCAAGCTGAAAGACAACTGCGTAGAGTGCAGCTCCTGTCCGCACGGCAAGCTGAAATACAACTGCGCAGAGTGCTACCCCTGCCCGCACGGCAAGCGGAAACACAGCTGCGCGGAGTGCAAAGCCTGCCCTCACGGGAAGGTGAAAAGCAACTGCGCGGAGTACAACCCCTGCCCTCACGGGAAGCATAAACACAAGTGCGCGGCGTGCAATCCTTGCCCGCATAGGAAGGTGAAACACTCCTGCGTGGACTGCAACCCATGCCCCCACGGCAAGATGAAACACTTCTGCGCGGACTGCAACCCTTGCCCTCATGGGAAGGTGAAATACACGTGCGCGGCGTGCAAGTCGGCACGCGCGGGTCCGACGGAGATCAAGCAAGAGCCCGAGATCAAGCAAGAACCGTTCACTATTCGCGGCTACTTCGTGTTTGGCGAGTGAAACAGCACGACAACTTGAAACGTGGCACGCGTTGAGTAGGTGTGCAGGTAGATATCATAGCTTGGCGTTTCTGGCGTTGAAATGAGGAGACGACGGCGGCGAAATGAAAACTCTTGACATATTTTGATTGCGCGGTAGCGTTTCACAACCCAAATAAACCTAAGCGTCTCACTCCGTTTCCCTCACCCCCCTGCCGTGCGTCCGGTACGCCTCTATCCGGGTAACCGCGAGCGTTTCCGGCGGTCGTCTCAATTGACTCATCGCGTGCAGTCCGGGGAGCATTCTGTTTAATCGGTGTAATTCTTTTTCGTCCAAAGCCGTCGACGCCGCGTTCGCGTTTCCCGCGAACGCCCGCGACGCGAGCGGCGGCGCGTCCTTTAACTCGGCAATCGCGTGCTTCAACGACTCGACACAGGAAAGCTGCCTCAAGCTCTCTCTGCAATTTTGCCGCAAGGAAGGGTCCTTTGTGTTTTGAAGGTGCCAGAGTAAATGCTTGTGCGTGTTGTTTCGAGAAATCACCGACGCAGTTTCGGCGTCGACGGTAAGGGTGAGCCGGCGCAACGCGCAGGCGGCGAACGTGACGCCCTCGGCTTGGCCTATGGCAAAGCTCGCGCCCGGTTTCGGTTCGTCGTGGCTTTTCTGTTCCGCCTGTGCATCAGGTTGGCCGGTCTCTTGTTTCGTGTGCGTTTCCGTGGTTTCGGCGACGGGCGCGCCTTCGGCGACCTTACCGCCCTCAGCGACTTCGCCATCCGCAACTTCTCCATCCTTTGCGACACCCGTGTCTTCCGTCGCGGCCTTCACATCACCCGGTTTCGACTCCAACGTCTCCAACGTCACGTCAAATTCACCGGCGCTCCCCACGATCACTTCGTGGGTTTGAGACACCATCGGCGTCCCCGGCTTTGACGCGCGTGGTTCCACGTTTCCGTTTTCTTGGCCGTTTCCGTCCGCTTCGTCGCCGCTAAAAACCGTTCCCTCCTCTTCTAAATCCGACTCCACCCCCTCTGCCTCCCCGGGAGGTGTCAACAGTCGACACAGCGGCCCCAGCGCTTTCAGTGTGTTTAAAACAACCCGTGACCGACGCTGCGCGGTCTGCACTTCAACCCGTCGCGCACCCGAGTTCGGCGCTAAAAGCGCTTCGTTTAAAATCCCGCCGATCCGTCGCAACTCGGCGACGCAGAAATCTCGCGTCTCGGCGTCCACCGGGCGCAACTCGTCTTTGGGGATCTTTTTCAACACAGACAGCTTGCCTTCCAGCGAGTTCGCCTCACTACGAAGCCCTTGTGACGATGAAGCGTCGTCCCCGGAAGACGAATCGTCGCAAAAAGAATCCACCGCTGCCAAGTTACTCACCGCCGCGGCGACGCCGGCGCGCGTGGGGAAATCCAATAACAGTTTTTTCTCTTTTCCGTTTTTGCCACCACCGCGGCTTCGCAGCGCGTTTCGCAAAGCGGACGTCACTTCAGGACAACTGAGCATCACGTCCCGTCGTTTCTCGTCGAACGACAGGTGCGCCAAACACCATGCCGCCGCGGTTCGAGCCTCGGGTGGGGCGGTGTGGGATAAAAGAATCGTCGAAAAAACACTAAGCGTCGACAAAGGCGTCGCCGTGGAGAAGGGTGACGTTTTGTTTGAGTCTGCGCTTTTTTCCCTGAGTGTAAAAAAGAAATGTCAGTCTCGTATATCGCGATGTATGGACAAACAGTCAGAGGGAATAGTCCCTTCTGGCACGAGTATGGGCAATCAGGGAGGCGGAGCGTGGTGATTGGGAAATACGTACCGGTCGAAGTCGCAATCCCCAAACGCCTCGCCGCGCGCTCGCGACGCGCTTTTGTTCCGGTACGGGTCCATGACTTGGTGCAAAGTTATCAAACAATTAATACGGATCTTCCACATCGTCCCTTCCGGGCTACTATCTGTGTCAGAAGACCCTACAAGTAACCGCGAACCGTCCACCAAGACGTCCATCTTCATTCGCAATGGTTTCCCTTTTTTCGGGTTTTCGGTGCCTGTTAACTTTCTTAACTCGCTCGTCTCCGTCAGCGCCCGCAACACCACCGACGCCGCGTGTTTCGCGGCGACCGTGTCGGTATCCCAGGTGGAGACGCTGCAGTTGTGCGTGCCGCTTTTTGAGGCGTTTTCAGAACCTAACTCGTACTTCGTGTCCAGAATGTCACACAGGCGCTCTATTAGGTTCGGCGTCGATGCCAATTTTTCTCGTGTTTCCGGCCATTTGCACACCTCCCCCAGCAACGCAGCCACCGCGCTGCGGTCCACCACGTCCCCGTCGCGTAACGCGACCTGCGCCGCGGCCGGAAAATCGTCATTTCCGGCTAACCTCTGGCGCGCCTCAGAGTCATTAAGCACCAGGTCCCACAGAAACAAAGCGCCGTCGCTTCGTGAACGCGGCGTTTGCTTGGACGGGGCTTTGCGAATCGTCTCCACCAACGACTGCACGTTCAATTTGATGTCTTGAGGGTCGGGAAGCGACGCGGTCACCGCGGTGAGCTTGACCAGTTCGGGCTCACCGGACCCGCCGTCCTCGTCGGTCTTCTTTTTGTCTTTCTTGGCCATCACCTTGATAAGGGGAGGCACGCGCCACCGCGTGCCGTCGCGGCACGGCTGTGACGCACGACACCGGGGTCGTTCCGTTTTGGGCACAAAAAAGTTATATTCGCGAAACCTTTCGAAGAGTGCGCTTTATTTTGTCGGCCCCCCATTCTTGCGTCACATCGACCCGCGCAGGTCGACCGTCGACACGCACCATGTCGTGCGTATCCACGCGCGTCCCCTACGCGCATGTCCCCTCGCGATGCGTGTTGAGTCACAGACCAGGCGCCCGCGCGGTGTCCAAAACCGCCGCCCGTCGCCCGTCGCGATCGGGCACTAAAACGAACGCGCGCGCCGACCCCGTGAACAGTACCGACACCTCCGAGGCCGGCGCCGAGGTAAAGGAGTGCTTGGAAGGCAGCTCCGTGTTTCTTGTTGGGATGATGGGCACGGGGAAGAGCTCTGTAGGGAAGAAACTCGCGACGGCGCTGGGTTACAGCTTCTTCGACACGTAAGTACTCTCGTGGTGGTGGTGGTAGGGGGCATCGACGACGAAGAGCAGCGGGCGGTTTACCAAATCCAGCACGAAAACTTTTTGGCAATCTCTTTCGGCGTCTCCGTTGTTTCGCTGACAAACTGAACCCTCTACCCCGCACCCTGCACCCTGCACCCTATACCCTAAACCCTGCACAGCGATTCTCTAATCGAACTCGTCTCGAAAACGTCGATCCCGGAAATCTTCGCGAGCGAGGGCGAGGCCGGGTTCCGGCAAATCGAAACGCAAATCTTGGCGGAGGTCGCGGCGTACAAAAAGTGCGTCGTCGCGACGGGCGGCGGTATTGTGAAAAGAAAAACAAACTGGATGCACCTGCGGAACGGCGTGGTGGTGTGTTTAACCGGGTCTGCTGAGTTATTAGCGCAGCGAGTGACAAAATATGGAGCAGAAGTTAGGCCTCTCTTTAAGGATGCCGACGGAGACCAGGGAAAAATTGCGGAAATAATCAAAGAACTGCAAAAGGACCGGCAGGCGATGTACGACAACGCGGACGTGACGGTTACGTTGTTGGTCGGCGAGGACGGCGTTTCCGAAGGCGAGAACCTGGACGAGCTGAACCAGCGCTTGTTACGCTCGTTACGCAACCGAATCAAAGAAGATGACACCAAGTCGCGCCTGAAAAACGAACCAAAACCGGGCGACATCACGGTGACCGGGATGTGACCGTTGGGAATGAGGTGACAAACGCGTTGCGCGAGTGATGCGTTGTTGGTACTCGGCTTTACTCGGTGAAACTAATTGCGATACTTTTAACGTTTGACACTACTTTACAACGCACTTGCGATGATGGAACCACTCCCCGCCAACCGTACCTCGTGCTCGCCTTACCTCGCCTTACCCAAAAGTCCGGTACACTACTGCACCCGAATCCTCCGCCGACGCACCCGAGGTACTTCTCGTCACCCGATCCACTGGCTCGCGCGTTTCCGGTGCTCCAGGGTTGTCCGCCATTGCTTTTTCATTTTCGCCACCGAGAACTCGCTTTCTTTGCTGTTCTGGGTTTGAAGCCTTCGCAGAATAATCGCGTTTTCCGTTTCGATGCGGTGCAGCTCGTCCCGGCGTTTGCGCGAGTTTAGCGATTTCGGCGCGCCGCGCGTAGCGGTCACAGGCGGGGCTTGGCCTCGTGTTAACGCTTTTGGTTTTCTTGTCACCTTCGAAACACCGTCTGCCGCGTCACAGGACGACGGCCCGCCCGTATTGCTGCCGCGCAGCCCTGACTGCCTCGCACTTATCCGGCTCAGGTTATCAAGCAAGTGCATGTTTCGCTTTTCAATCTCGACGAGCCGGTTCTCCTCCATCTGCAGCTTTTTCGCGTTTACGGTCACGTGTTTGAACCGCGGCGGGGACGTCGCATCCACCGAAGCTTTGATCGACGCGATCTTGGCTTTGTCGATCGCGGCGCAGCGCGCCTGATACAAGGTGGGAGGGGGGGGAGATGCGTAGCAGGTCAGACAGGTGCTTCACAGAGGGTCGCGTGTTGCGTCGATGGGGAAATGGCCGGATTTGGGGTTGACGGGTGTCCAGGGTTGACACGCGGTGCGTGGAATCAGGACCCTCGACACAAAACAAGACAAGCAACACGTACCCTTTCCCACTTCACGTACGGGCTCGCCATCGTGGGGTTGGCGATACCGGCGCCCCCGCCGGTGCCTCCTTTGACGCGCATCGCGGGAACGCGCGCGGAGGACTGGGAAGCGTGGGAACGAATTTGGCCACGAAACTTCTCCTGTTCTTTGCAGAGGTCAAAATGGGGAGAAAACAAAACTGCAAAAACCCTTTTCCTTTTCTAGGTCTTTCTCTGCAAAACGCGCATCTCCCAAGCGCGCTCGGTCTCTTTGCGACGCGCGACACACGTCACGGTACGTACGGCTCCCTCGATTTTTGTTTGCGGTGTGTGCGAACACGACACAAGCGGCCCGGCACCCGACCCCACGCCGCGTTCCGTGTGTCGCCCTTGGGTGGCAGCCCCGATGACGGACGACCATCCCATCGGTTTTGCGAAACGCGGTGCCATCGCGATGCCGACCTCGTCCGACCTGGTCGGGTTGGACCGCCGGCCCCGAGTTGTGGTCACTTTCGACGACGCTCGCGTGTGCTGTTCGTCTCCTTCTCGCGCCGTCCGCGCGGTGGGGCGACGTGACCCGCACCACGCCGCCGTCGCCCGGTCCTCCGAGCGCGCCGCGGAACCGCCAAAGCGGGTTTTTCCATCCATCGTCGCGCGTCTCGCGTGTCGCGCGCCGGCCGGGTTTTTCGTCCCCCGCCGATGGACCCGGCCTCCGGGCGTCTCCGGGTCTACGCGAAACTCGTGTGTGTCATCCCGGAGACGCACTGGGATACGTGCGTGCGGTGACACGTTTCGGCGGTCACTCTATGATCATGCCTGCGTGCTCGTACCCAAGGGCGCGGTGGTACCCACCGGTGATGCCGAATCGACCGCGACGCGCGTTTCGCCCGACCACTTTTTCTGTTCCGATGCAAGATCACATCTTCGTCCCCTCGGACCTCGCCGCTGCGCCGAAACCGTTAACTAACCCGGACACCTCTTACACACCTCTTATCCAACAACACAGCTTCTCGCCATGTCCTTCGCCGGAGGCATCGACGCTAAGGATCTCATCGTGGGGGATGATTTCCAGCACATTCTGCGCGTGTTGAACACCAACGTGGATGGGCGCACCAAAGTGATGTACGCGCTTACGCAGATCAAGGGTATCGGCCGCCGGTTCGCGAACGTGTGCTGCAAGAAAGCGGAAATCGACATGGGCCAGCGCGCCGGTGAGTTGACCGCGGCGCAGCTGGAATCCCTCATGCTTATCGTGGCCAACCCTCGTCAGTTCCGCATTCCCGACTGGTTCCTTAACAGGCAGAAAGATTTCAAGGATGGGAAGTACTCGCAGCTCTCGTCAAACGCCCTTGACACGAAACTGCGCGACGACTTGGAACGCCTGAAGAAGATCCGCAACCACCGAGGCCTCAGGCACTACTGGGGCATCCGCGTGCGCGGCCAGCACACCAAGACCACCGGCCGACGCAAGTAAGTTGTGGCGCGTTGGTGTTTGGGTGCGCGGGCTTTTCGGCGCGGTCGAAAGTTTGAAAACGGGGTGACGTTGTAACGAAGACTCATCACAAGCAACTACTTTCCGTAATCACGCTACTCCGCTGCACTGTATGACTACACTAAGTGCGGTTACTACTTTACTCCCATGTTTCCACCACTCATACTTAGTCTACTACGACAATAAATGCACCGAGATACCTCCTTACCGCCCCTCCCCGTGACTAACCACTCCGTCACCGCAAACAACTCCCTCGTACTCAATATCGTTTTCGTCATCCGCCGTGCTCGGCGGCAGCGGAAACAGCAGTTTCATTCGGTACGCGTCGCCGCCGCTTAGGTAGTACCTCTCCAGCCTTTTATCCCGGATGAACCCCAGGTTTTCGTACAGACGCAGCGCTCCTTTGTTCGTGCTCTCCACCTCTAACACGCACTCATCCGCGCCGTGTTGGCGCATCACGCCTAACGCTCTACTCACCAAACTCGACCCAAGTTTCAAGTCTCGATGCGGTTTCGTCACGACTAACATCCCCACGTAACCCCGGAAACTCTCCCTGTGCTGGTCTAGCTTGCAAATAACCACACCTATGCACTCCTTGTTTAGCCACGCCAACACGCACAGCTCAGGCCAGTTCTTGATGAAGTAGCGATAGGTGAACACCGTGTACGGCTCTGAGAGCTCGGCGTCGATGATTTGCATGAGGGTATTCATCTGCGTCTCCTCGTCCTCGCCCGGGACGAACTGAGAAAACACCACGTCCGCCAGGTTTGCCCCATCGCAGGCCGTGGCCACAAGCGGCGACTCACCCGACACGTAACCGTCCCTCGCCGCGGACATCGTCGCCATCGCCCCGACGGGAGTTCGCGCGCGAGCACACAGTGTTGATTGGATCTGTGAAATAACTTTTTTCCGGTTCCGGCGCTCCAGTCGTCCAATAAGCTTTTCGTCGTCCGCGTCTCGTCTCACTCCTCGCCACGTCTGCCCAAATGTCGCGCGGTGAGGACCACCCGTTGTTCCGGCTTCGGTGGGTGAAAGGTGCGCCGCCGGACCCCCGGGAGCTTAGGCAGGAGAGTAGACAATGGTACGCGCGTCCGCGTGTTAAGACGGACCAGGCACCCTTGCATCTCTTCAAACTCATGAAAGCGCTTTCCAACGCCTCGCTGACCACACCCCTCCTCCTTCCAAAAGGTACAACAGCTTCAGCGGGAGGGACGGCGTACGTGCGAAGAGCACTACTACTACTGCAAGTGCTAAAGCCACGCCGAGTTCCTCTGGGTACCGAACCGGAAACACCACCACGACGCGGGTCCCGGATTCGCAAAGAACTGGTGGGATGTCGAAAACAACAACTCATGATTCAACACGCGGCGGGTTCGGCGGCGCTCCGGTCCAAATCGGGCCAGCACAGGGCGTGGCCGGTGACACGCCACCACCACACGAACCAATAGCGCTCGACGGCGCCAGTTGTGAAACCCGAAACCCTGAACCGCCAAACCCTAAACAACCAGCCGGCCCTACCTTGCGGTACGTGATCCCTCGACGCGGCGATGTCGAAAAAGAAAACGCTCTTGCCAAGCCTTCGCCGAAGAAAACCAAACCCCCGACCAAGCCGAAGCGAAAGCGCAACGAGCTGGACCCGAAACAAGGCACGTTGTCGCAGGTGTTTCGAGAAGGCGGCGTGGTGGGTGATGACGATACCGAGGGTATTGCTGACTGTATTAACGATACGGGGGGTATTGAGGGTATTAACGATACCGTTACCGATACTCCGAGCGGAGCTTTTCTTTTGTCCAACCCCGAGACCATCGACGACGAGACGCTCGTGGACGCGAACGCACGACTGTTTAAAAAAACCAAGTCGAAAGGAAACGACTCAACGAGAACTAAGATTGATTGTTCAACGCCCCAAAACCTCGCGGCCTTCGCAAAAGCTTTCAGTGGCGCCGCCGCGGTGGGCGTGGGGGTGCTTCTTCGCGACGCCGTGGGTAATCGAAAGTTTGGGTGGAGGAGCAACTTGCGCCCGGCGGTGTCCGCCGAGGAAGAGAAAGCAGCGAGGAAAGCTGCGAAAGCCTTAGGGGGCCCCAGCGCGAGCCCACCGGAGGGGGGTTGGGCTTCTGACGTGTGTCAAATACCAGTAGCGTTAGGGGTCGTTCTGCTTGGCAGCGCTCCTGAGGGTCAATCAATCGACGCGGGGGACGGCCGCGGATCGGCGGTGTACGTGTTTCCAGTCGTGAGCGCTACGGGTGGCGCTTCCGACAAATTCACCTTCGCCGGCGGCCAAGGCACGACAAGGGCACTTCAGGAAACGCTCGCGTCGTCCGGAATACCAATCGTCACGCACCACGCACAGATGGTAGTTAGGTGGTTGTGTCAGTTAGACGTCCGCGTGGATATCAGCACGACGACGTTTCTGGATTCGAGAACAATCGCTTGGCTCGCCGCACCTGACGATTCACACGAACTCGGCGTGGAAAAAGTGGATGCGTTGTTTCCAAATACTGGCACGGGCAACCAGTCACAAAAGCCGCCAACCGACCCGTTCGCCGTGTTCCGCCGCGACCTGCATCTCTGCGCGAACCTGGTGCGGCGCTTCCGAAGGCTGGACGCGGCGAGTAACAAACACTCCGACTCGGCACGGAAACAGAAAATCGCGAGCACCGCGTTGCGGGAGTGCCGGGCCGGTGCTATTCTGGGCACGCTGGAGTCGACTGGCATGCCTTTCGACGTCGTGTACGCAAAACGAGTGGTGACACACTTTCGAAACGAGTGTGTTTCGCTTTCAAAAATCGCGAGACAGTTAGTCAAAACCCCGTTTGGCGACGACGTTAACCTTGCCGCGCCGGCGCAAGTCGCGGAGGCGCTGTACGTTACTTTGAACCTGCCTCCGCCCGCGGTGTTTGGATCGGATATGTTTGGATCGAACCGTGGACCCCCCCCGGGTACCACGGACAACAGTACTACTAACCAGTCTTACCAAAGTAACAAGTCCGCAACTTCCACCAGAACGGTCGCGCTGCCCCAATTTCGCAGCACTAAGGATGAGGTTTTGCGGGCGTTGGCGTCCGCGCCAAACGCGCACCCGTTTCCGGCCGTCGTGCTGAAATTCAGAGCCGCCCTGAAAGCCGCGTCGACGTGCGCGTCTTATGTCTCTCAATTTGAGAAAAAAAAATCAGGTCGTCTTCACTGCGAGTGGAACAACACGCGCACGGCGACGGGGCGGTTGTCGAGCTCGAATCCCAACCTACAAGCCGTAGCGTCGGTCGTCGTCTCTTCTTCCGAGTCGAGTAACTCCCGGTTATCTCTCCGCGGCGCGTTTCGCGCGCCGCCGGGAAAAGTTTTATTAGCCGCGGATTACTCCCAGATCGAGCTGCGGATATTGGCGCACCTCGCGGGGGACACCCGGCTGGAACAGATTATGAATCCTTTAGGTACGGATGCTGGTGATGTAAATGACGACAGGCGACCGAACGACGCTTTCGAGCGCATTTGGAACTGCGGGTTGGGGGTCAGCGAGAGTTCGCCTGTTTCTTCATCTGACCGAGCCAAGGCCAAAACCACGGTTTACGGGTTGCTTTACGGCCAAGGCACGACCGGGCTGGCGGCAAAATTGAACATCCAAAAAGTTGAAGCGATTAAGCTAACAGAGGCGTTGCTCCGGGCGTTTCCAAAGCTCAAACAGTTCACGACGGCGACGAAAACTTTGGCCAAACAAAACGGAAAAGTCACAATCCCGACCTCCGCGCGGGTTCGCGTTCTTCCCGGATTCACCAGTCACGACTCGTCGATTCGCGCCGAGGCTGAGCGCAAAGCCGTGAACACGTTAGTGCAAGGCACCGCGGCTGATTTGATTAAACTCGCGATGGAACGGTGGGTGCGGGTTTGTTCAGTGGGTCGCGCGCGAGATTCGCAATCGCACCAGAATCATCAGAACCTGCTTGCCGAAATTTCTCGCCGCGGCGTTCCCGAAGCGTTCGCCTTGTCAAAACACTGCCGCCTCATCGCGCAGATCCACGATGAGCTTTTGTTCGAGATCGAGAACGACCCCGAGTCGATCAAACACTACGCCAACGCAGTCAGAGTGTGCATGGAAGGTGCCGCCGCGGAGTTTGGGATGGCGTTCGCGACGCCGACGAAGGTGAGCGTGGGGAAAGACTGGGCTAGTTTACGGCCGCTGTCATGACTCTCAACACAGAAGTATTACATTCACCTCTGGTAAGAACGTCTTAACAAACGTCTTTAATGAGGGCAACCGATTGCCCAATTTAGTAGTTCGTCGTGTCCTTTCCTTCTCGCCTGCTCGCACGTCGTCACGTCCCACGGACAGCCGTTCGCGTGCGCCCACCGCAGCATCTCGAGGTTTCCGCCCTTTGCCGCGTACGCGCACGCCAACTCGTTCCACGGGCAGCCGTTCGGACGCGCCCACTGCTGCACCTCGAGGTGGCCGCCCTGCGCCGCGCACGAGCACGTGTTTGCGCTCCACGGGCAGCCGTTCGCGCGCGCCCAGTGAAGCACCTCGAGATGCCCGCCCATTGCCGCGTACTTGCACGTTCTTTCGTCCCACGGGCATCTCTTCTCGTCCGCCCACTGCAACACTTCGAGATGCCCGCCCTCCGCCGCAAACGCGCACGTTCTTGCGCCCCACGGGCAGCCCTTCGCGCGCGCCCACCGCAGCGTCTCCAGCTGTCCAAACCTCGCTGCGGTTTCGCATATTTTCTTACGAAACAGACGACCTCTCCGAAACAGGTGAATCAGCGTGCTTAAGCATCCGTGTTGCGCGGCTTCCTGCTGTATCATCTCTTTAATCTCCCGCCCCGTCGCCGTCACTGCTTCGCACATCCCACGGCTCACCGCGCGAAGCCTTGCGAGATCTGTTGGATCGGCCAGATTCTCAGATCTGAGGATGTGCGTGATGACCACCTCTTGAGGAAGACCCGGGATCGCTTCCTGTTTCTCGGACTGACGCGCATCGTTCGCGAGCGCTGCGCGTTCTCGTTTGTCCGCGCGCGTTGTGTTTGCTCGGGTAGAGAACATCGTGGAGGGTGTCGTGTGTGTGCGGAGTTGTGTGAGTCGTGGCTTTCCTCGGCGTTTTTTTCAATCCCAGTCCACATCTCATTTGATTCTCTCCCAACTGAACGCCAAAGGCCGCGGGACGAGGAGGAACATTTTCGTTCGTGCCGAGATCGGTCGATCGAGTTAATCGACGCGTCCGGTTCCGCCGCGGTCATAGCCTCGCGACACGCCCGTCCCCACAGAGCCGCCACGATGGAGGCTCTGGCGCAGGCGATCACCACGCTCCCGCCTGATGCGGTGGACCGGCAGCGCCTGATGCAGTGCCTCGGCAACGCCGAGCGCAACGTCAATGTCCAGAAAAACAAAGAAGCCTCGAAGTGGGTCATGCAGGTGGGCGCGAGTTTGCACAAGCTGGGCGGGGAGGCGCTTCCTTTGGCGGAGCGGGTGTTCCAGCACGCCGTGTTCCTCGCCAAGCAGCTGGACGATGGCGCCCCTGAGTACATGCAGTGCGAGTTCGATGGCAACAACACCGAGCTTGGCGATGCGTTCACGTGGCTCGGCGCCACGGAGTCGGCGCTTGGCAAAAACGTGGAAGCGGAGAACCACTACCGGGCCGCGGCCAAGGCGGTTGAGGAAAGGGGGTGCGTGGAGTTCGGGGACAAGCTGCTGCACCAGGCGATCTTTTTTCGGAACAGGAAGATGAAGCGACAGTACGACCTGGTGATTACGCGGTGGGAAAACAAGGTGCTCGTGGCGGGGGGGGTCGGGGTTGATGGAAACAAAGAAGCCCACGACGGCCGGGAAGGCGACGTGGCGCTTTTAAACGCCACTTGTTCGTTGCTGCAAGAGAAATCAATGGGTTTGGCGCACCTAGGCGCCATGACGACGAACACCGACGAAAGCGACGAACAAACCAAAGAAGCCGCTGCCTTAAGAGGGCAAACCTTAGCCGCGGAGTTACGCGCGGGGCGGCTAGCGGAGTGCGCCATGCGTCTAGAAGCGCACCCGCTGCGTCCTGCCGGGTCCATGCCGCTGGAAGGTGCGGGGCTTTCCCACTCACCGCACACCGCCTGTGCGATTGCCCATACTCGTCCTGCGAAGGGAGCATTACGACCAGAAGGGCGCATTCCCTCGGACTGTTACCATGACTGTTTACTCGTACTATGGAGTACAGTATTTCCAATCCCTCGTGCTATGGAGTACAGTATTTCCAATCCCTCATACTATGGAGTACAGGGCCTACCCTTTCCAATCCCGGATATACACATGGCCGAGAGACTGACACTTTCTTTTACCTATCGTAAGCGGTGTACGACCTCGCGGCTTCGTCATACGACCGGCTAAAAAACAAGCGGCTGTGTATCGTGAACATTTCGAAGTCCCTCGCCGCCACGGCTGGCGCCAAGCGGTTCGCCGGCCTGGCCCCGATGGGCGAAATGAAACGGATGGTGGAAGGGGACGACGCTTCGGTTTGGCACGCAAAGCTGGTCGGTAAATGGGGCGGCCCGGGCGAGGGCGGGGCCGATTCGCCGGCGGAGTTGCCGGCGAGCGCGAGCGACGAGGAAAAAAAGGCACACGCCAAGAAAATGGAAGATGCCGAACTTTTAAAAACCAAACTCCCGCAGGTCATGTTCGCCACCCTGAATCACGTGTTCAAGGTTGGCGATGTTTGGAAAATGCGCGGGGGCAAGGCCGATATGAAGCCGGTGATGGAGCACGCGGACGTCGTGGGTAAGTCTTGTTACGCATTGGGGCAGCAGATGTTCGCCGCGGAGGCGTGGAAAGAGTGTCAGCGCCCGCTACGAGCCGCCGCCGCGTTGCTCATGCACAACCCATACCAGCAAGGCGCCGCGTGTCACTACCTGGCGTGCGCGTACGTATTTCCCATTGAACACGCTCCACCGTCCGCGAATGCCCATACTCGTCCTGCGTCCTGGCGCTTTACAACCGGAAGGGACGGTTATTCCAATCCCTCATACCATGGAGTACAGGGCCTACCCTTTCCAATCCCGGATATACCAATCCCGGATATACACGCGGCCCATACGAGACTGACCCTTTCTTGTGTTTCGTGCCAGCTACTTCCACGAAAACAACTCCAAGTTCGGCGGTTCTTCCGAGAAGCTCGCGCAGTTCGCGGCTGGGGCGTTTCAAAGCGCCGCGGCGGCGCGGTTGAGCCTTGGGCCAAAACACCCAAAGGCGATCAAAGACGCGATCGGGTCGCTTTTATTCCTGGGGCGGGTTTTGAGCGAAATGAAGGACTTTGTAAACGCGGAGCGCGTGCACGTACAAGCGCTGGAGATCGCGCGCGACGCGCTTGGCGACAAAGCGGAGGAAACCAAGCAGTGCTTGCAATCCCTGGTGGGGCTGAAACACCGAATCAAGGCGGCGGCGGCGAACGGCGCGTCGGCACCGCCGTCCGGCGTTGAAACCGACCGTGGACGATCTTAACTGAGGACAGGCAAGGAAGTTAACCTCGCGGTGGTTTGTTATACGACTCTCGACGCTGATACGAAGGCGCACTTTGTTGTGTTCTCGCGCGTCCGTTGCGGCGGGCGGCGTCTCCCAGTCACACTTTTTCGAGCGTATCAAAAAAACGGTAAATGCCACGTCAGAAGAGGCTTTTTCCCTCAACAAGACCCTTGCGTATCTTCTCTTGCGTCTGCACCAACCCCTTGTCCTGACTCGAGCCCGCGCTCGAGGTCAGTTTCTCGGAAGCGATGATGTCCGCTGTCGCGTCCCCGCTCACTTTGGTGGGCACCGCGCGCCGAGACGGCGCGGAGACGGCGCGATCGAAACACGCGATGCGTCGTCGACAAAAACTCACCGGGGCGCGCGTCATCAAAGCTTCTGCGAAACACAACGACCACCAAGGGTTCGCCCCAAGAGTAACGTCCACCAGGGTGGTGGTCGAGGGCGTGGTGGTGGAGGCCGTGACTGGTGACGTCCGGCAATTCACCGCGACGGCACACGACCGTGGTCGTCACGCCGCGCTGGCGTTATCAACAGCCGCAGCCACTGCTGTGGTGACGCATCCCTTCCCATCATTCGGCGCATCGTCCTCGTCGCCAACCATAGACCCTTTTTTCAACTTCAACCCGGTGTGCCCCGCGTCGGACGGTGTGTTCCGGGTGGGTCAAAAAGCCGCGCTAGGCCTAGCAGGCGCGGATAACATCGAGAACTACCGGCCGTTGATTAACGACGTTTTGATACGCGTAAGAACCGAGCTGTGTGTCCTAGAGAGCTTCGTGAACGAGACCGCGATACCCTTCGTCAAAACTAAAGGCATAGGGTGGGTCCTGCCTCTTCACGAAACAAGCGAAACGTACCTAGCGGGCGTGGTGTTTATGGTGGGTTTGAACTTTATCCTACTAGGCAGCACCAAGGTCGTGGCGATCATCGCGATTTACCACGACCTCACGGTTGGGCTGGTTTGCCGAGGCACGGGGGGACTGCTGAGCATGGCCACCCCGGAGGCAGACGCAGCGACGCGAGAACGCGAGTTTGGGTTGCTGATTGATGAACAGAGTAAAGAAATGAAAGCGGTGATGATGGACGAGACGCTTGAAAAAACAGAACGAACGCGAAAAACGAAAGAAATCAACCTCAAGTACGCCGCGCTGATGGAGGACACCAAAAGTGCGGCTGATTTGCGGTTCGAAAAGAAAGCGTCCTCGCCGTTCGCGGCGGCGAGGACGGTGGCCGGGACGGTGGCGGTGCCTTTGAAAATCTACGGCAAGGCGTCAAAAGTTTTGCGACAAGGCCTCGAGGTGTTCGACACCTTCTGCAGCCGGTACTTCGTCGCCTTCACCGTGACGTACATAATCGTGAAAACAACGCACTACGTGCTGTTTCCGGATGTATTCGGATGATCGAAGGGGGGAGGGTAGGGGGGCTTGATAATACGAAAGAGCGTAGCGACGGGTAGAATGACTTGAAACTGAACGAAACTACTGGTCAGTCGTCCCACTGATGACTTCGCTCCAAAGTCGGAAAAAATAGTCGTTGACTTTCTTCCGTTGCCACGCCCGCGATGCGCACGCCCGCACACCTCGGCGCGCGTCCGGGAGCCCGGCAGGCACACGCGTGTAGTGACCGCGGCGTATCGACGCACCCGCTGCCACCCGCGGCTCTTTTCGCGAGCAGGCACGAACGCCGGTTGATACCCACGGCCGTGGCGTGGGCCACCATGGACCTCACGGAACACGAGCTGAAGCCTCTTTACAACTGGATCGACCAGATCCCGTTGTCCCGCCCGAAGCGGAACATCGCGCGGGACTTTAGCGATGGCGTGTTAGTCGCGGAAGTTATCGCGCACTTCTACCCGAAACTGGTGGAGCTTCACAACTACTCAAGCGCGAACGCGATGACGCAGAAGGTGTACAACTGGCAAACCTTGAACACGCGCGCTTTGAAAAAGCTGGGGTTCCAAATCCCCAGGGTCGATTTCATGGACGTGGCGAACGGCCGGGCGGGGGCGATCGAACGCGTGTTGAAGATGTGCAAGTTCAAAATGGCGGAGTTCCAGTCGACGCATGGGGTGGCGGGGAACGGGGGGGGGACTGTGGCGACGAGAGATGCGAACGGGACGGGAGGAGGAGGCGGAGGCGTCGCGAGTCCGGGCGATGGCAACCATGGAATGCATGGAAGGAATGGACAGAATCAGGTGAACTACATTCAGTCCCCCGCGGCCGCGGTCGACGAGTCTGGCACACACAACGACCACGCACAAGTTCCCCCGATCGGTGTCGTTGTGTGCTCCGCGTGCGGGCACGCCAACCATGTCGGCAACAATGACCCAACAGAAACGCACCGCGAATACGGCGGGCGAGGACAACACGGGGGTGGGATTTTAAAAGCCACATCGAGTGACTTTTTCGAGAGGAACGAAAACGGCGGGGACGCCACCGATGCGGTTTTGAAACGCAAAGACGCGCTCGTCGCGGAACTGCGGGAGACGAACTCGATTTTGGACGCGAAGTCGCGGAAGCTGGAACAACTGGTGAGGCTGAAGGATGCGAAAATACAGACGCTTCTGAACAAACTGCAGGCGCTGGGGGCGCTGCGGCCGGAGTGAGGAGGAGGTAGACCATGTCAAATTATTAGAACCAAGAAAATGTTTTTCCCCTTTTTGCAAGTGCCGACTAGCCGAGTTTCCACCAACGACTCAATCTCATTTTATTCTTCGCCCGCGTCTACTCGGGGTGTTACCGAGATCAGGGTGTATCGGGGGTCTCACTCGCCCGGGCACTCCGCACAGGAGGAGCACATTCACATCGCTTGACGCGTGTCACACCCAACCTCGACGTCACACCGTCGAAGTCGTGCCCACCGTCGGTCGCGTCTCGTACGGCGCGCGGTTACGGCACCGGGAAGCGCGGGCACGCGTGTGTGAGTGCTAAAAAGCACACGAGGTTGTTGTCCATCACGACTTCGCGGGGTTCGACAGTCTACCCGTCATCGTGAACGACGTGCGGAGTGTTGACGTTACCACCCTCCTAAAACACACCATGGGTGCCTCCGGCCCCGTCGCTGCCACCGCGGCCACGAGCAGTGTGTTGCTCGCGATCCTGTACGGCCTCGCGTACCTCGTCGCCGCGAGTAGCATAATCTTGCTCAACAAACACGTGCTAAGCGTCACGCCATTTCACTTTCCAATCGCGCTGAGCAGTTTGGGAGTGCTTTTCGGATGGGTCACTTCCGTGGCCGGCGTGCATACCGGGGTCATAAGCCTGGAAAAGCACAAAGACATCACGTTCTCGGCGTGGGTGAAGACCGTGTTACCGATAGGGTTCTTCACCGGCGTCACCTTGGCGTGCGGAAACATGGCGTACTTTTACCTCAGCCTGTCCTTTTTGCAAATGACAAAAGCGCTGTCCCCGGTGTGCCTTTTCTTCATCCTGTGGATCACGGGGCTGGACAAATTCCACATGAAGGTGTTTCTTTCAATTCTTGTAATCGTGGTGGGCACCGCGGTCGCGGCTTATGCGGAGGTGCACTTCACCTGGATCGGCATCGCGCTGATTTTCGTCGCCGAGTTTTTCGAAGCCATTAAAAGCGCGTGCTTCCAGTTTCTGTTAGCCAACAAATCATTCACCATGTGGGAGGGGATGTACTTCGTGAGTCCGGCCTCTTTAATCTTCCTGGGCATCCTAATCGCCACCCTGGAGTGGCAACAGATGGTGGATGAAAACGCGTGGGGCCAGATTGTGGAGCACCCGCTGATTTTCCTAGCCGCCGGGACGCTCGGGTTCGGCGTGAACTATTGCTCGCTAGGTAAGGGGCTTTCCCAATCACCACGTTCCGCCTCCCTGATCACAGCCCCTACTTGACGGCCACTAGTCATTCAACGGAAGTACTTCCCCTACTAGTAACGTACTTACTACTGGTAACTCTTACCCGTACTCGCGGCTCTTACGAATACATCACATACGCACTGTTTTACCGAAGCTGGTGACTGTTCAGACCGATTACGGAACTGTTGTCCATACATCGTCCAATACATCGCGATATACAGTACACCCACACTCGCCGACTCAAGACTGACGCTTTCTTGTTAATCCCGCAAAGGCGTCATCAAGCACGCCGGGTCCTTAACCTTAAAAGTCCTGGCGCAGATGAAAAGCATAATAATCATCATGTTCGGCATGGCGATTTACCACGACGTCGTGTCCGGGCAAACCGCGTGCGGGTACGCCACCGCTATTGTGGGCTTTGGGTTTTACAACTGGGCCAAGGTACAGGCGAAGGAAGAAGACGACGCGGCATTAGCGGCGGCAATCGGGGAAGAGGGAGAGAAGGCGCCGCTCGTGTCTTCTGGAGAGAAAGCGGCGTAAATTCTTGGAGACTACCAGTATTCCTTGAAAGGAACTTCACTAGTCCATCACGAGTGCGGGGAGATACATTCCCTTGTTGGGTAGGCGTTACGCCAGGGAAGGCGTGCGTGAAAAACACGCGCGCGAACCCGACGATGGACCTCAATGTGAATATTTTAACTTTTAAACCTGGACAAAAACTTTCAAAAACGTCCAAATCTCTCTCTTCTCGGATGAGGCGTCACAGTCGGCCCCCGCGAGGTCACGCGGGATGTCGAACTTCGGGGTGAAGGGCGCCAGCCTTGTAACCGACATCGCGCAGTCCGAGAAAGGCACGATTCCCCCGTACAACGACGAGCTCGCAAGGGCGGTTGTGGATGAGTCTCAGGAACACCACCGCAGCATCTTACGGTTAATAGGCGACATTCAAGCCGCGGGCGCGAGCCTTGACGAGGCCAAGCCGGATGACGCGGCCGCGATTCTGGTGCACCACCAAGCCGTGCTTAGGAACAAACGCGCGCTTTTGGTGTACCTCAACGAGCGCATGCGCAGAGTCCGGCAGCTGCGGTGGGAAGTCGGTACCGGGTTACCGGAGGCGGTCGGGGAGAACTTGAGTCATTCGGAGCGATCTTTTTTCACGCAGTACGCGGCGCTTGTGAACAAATACCAAGGCCGACGGGGAGGCGTGGGCCTCAATCTTACTCTAGACCCAGCCCCTCCAAGAGACCACAAAGTACAGGTAAGAGTCCTGGAAGAGTACGGGGAAATCGTCACGAAAGACGGGGTTGTTGATTTGGCGAAAAACACGGTACATTTAATGTGGAGAGACGAAGCGCAGCCGCTCATAGCGGAAGGCGTGCTTGAGAAACTAGACGACCACTAGTTGTGACTAATTGCGGATTGAGGGCATGGGACTAATTGCTCCAGTAAACCCTACATAACCCGTCCGTAAACTATTGCTTATTTGTTGCGTGTGACTAATTGCGGAACTAAACCCGTGCGCAAACCCGCGCGCCTTGTCCTTCGACGCACTAACCAGACCACCAATCACTTCCCGTGAAGACTATTTAATCACTTCCCGTATACCCTTGTCTTCAATTCGTAGTAATAATAAACTTAACACTCTAACACTTAACACTAAGCACTCTACCCTCGACTACTCACCAGTAGCCTCGCGCGTAGTCCCCTTTGCACCGCCGCGACGTCGTCTTCGTCTTTCAGTCGTTGTTGCTTTGTGCCTAGCTTGGTTTGCCAGGTGTCCAGAAACTTCGTGGAAGGCAACCCCCTTTGCCGCAACGCTTTCGACCGCACGTCTTCGAACCAACCCAGGTTGGAAACCTCCGCCACCGCGGGGTGCGGAAGGCTAGAGAAATCGAGGTCGCGGCGTCGCCGAGGAGGACCGTTCGGGTTCCCATTCGAGTTCGTCGTGGTCTGCGCGGAATACCCAGGTGACATTTGAGACCCCCCGTCGCGTTTGGGAAACGAGTGAAAGTCTAAAGCTGCTCTTCGCGAAAAAGCCACGCCGCCGTCAAGCACCTCCCCCGGCCGCGCGAACGAGGTTCCGATTCCATACGCGTACGTCCCGGGGCTCGCAATCCGCACCGCGTCTTGGACTGGCGAATTGCGGTCTGTGGATTTACCACCTGGCGAGGTTTGCACCGCAACCGAGGTGTGGTTCAAGGACGGGGTCCTTTTCGAACCGGGCGAACGGATGACGGGAATTCGCGTCCAGTGTTGATTCGACGAGTGGTAGTGTTGCTTCGACTCAAACTCCGTCGTCGCCATAGCTTCTTCCACCTCATCAAGGTACTCTTTCGACTCGTCATCGGACGGAGGCTCGTACTCGTCGCGGCGCGCCGTGTCATCGTCATCGTCGCCCCGTTTCGGTCGACGAGTCAACAGCCCCCCAACCGCGGCGTCGTACCCGGGGCGCTCCACGGGCGGGTCGAACGCGACGCTCTTTTTCGGCGTGGGTAACGCTTTCGCGTTTGGTTCGGAATAAACGTCGCGCCTGGGTTTGTGCGTCATCGTTCCGTCATTCCCGGCGTGGAAGCTCTTACTTAAGTTGAACTGTTTGTCCCCGGTGGTGGTGTACTTTCCGCGTGCCGCGGCCAAAACAGTCGGGTCAAACGAAGGCACGCTTCCGTGGACCCACGGCCGGCCGGTGGTTTCGCCGACCCGCGCTCGCGCCGCGTCTTCCCAAACCCGGTCGGCGCGGCGTCGGCTGAACTCGGCGGTGTTTAAATCGTCATCGAAGGCACTGTTGGTATCAGTACCAAAGTCGTCAGCAGTTCCAGCGCTGTCTTTAGTTGGCGATAAAGCGGTCATACCGTACCTTTCCCGCGCCGCGCGTAGGGTCGAAAACATCTTCTCCTCCGAGTCTTTGTTCGGGCCTCCCATAACAGCGCCTTCGAACGACGCGTCCCGCGCGTATCTCGCAGTGAGTAAACAGTCTTGAGAAACGCCGAGTTCGTTCAAAACGCGCACGCGCATGCGCGGCGTCGGCGCCCCGACTATTTTTTCGTTGACACGCCACTCCAGGTTTTTGACACCGGGTGATTGCTGGTACCCGTCGTACGTCGCGTTCATTCCCCTAGAGCCGCCCGGCGACCGCACGTACGACTCGGAAACGCCCCCCGGGACCCACCCGGTCGGTGTAAAGGTTTTCGATTTCGGTTTGTGACTGTCAGCGGTTTTGCCGTGCACGCTTGGCAGTTTTTCGGGAACAATGCTTCCCGGGTTTCGTTTCAGATTTCGTTCTTCTTTTTTCTCATACGCGTGTTCAATACTCCGTTGCTTCGCGTCCTCCCGCGTCCACTGGTTACTGTGCGCGTGTGTGTACAAGTCGTGCGCGTACGCTGTCGGGTCGTGCAATACCGACACCCGGCCCTTGCGCACCGCCGCGATCGCCACCGCCCTTCCTGCTCGGTGCGATTTTGTGAGATCAAACCCGCCGTCCACCCCGGTGAAGAAACCGCGCTCGCGGAACAACGCACCGAGGGTTCCTGGCGCGACGGAAAAGAAAGTGTCAGTCTTTCTGGCCATGTTCGTAACTTGTATTCCGCAAACAGTGCACTTGTGATGTATTTGTAAGAGCCGCGAGTACTGGTAAGAGTTACCAGTAGTGCACTTCCTCTTAATGAGTGGACGTCAAGTAGGGGCTGTAATCAGTCGTCTTAACGTGGTGATTGGGAAAGCCCCGCACCTAGTTCCCAGAGATCCTTAGGCGCGGCGGCCACGAGCTTTTTGAAGCTCCGCACCGCGAAGACGTCGGCGCGTTTGTTTCGCAAAACGGGAACCGCGTTTTGAAACGCGGCCGTACCCAGCCTTCCCAGGGTCTCTAAAAACGCGGGAAACGCAATCTCGTCCACCAACCCGTCGCCGTCGTTCGCGGCTTCTACTTCGCGGAAAAGTAAAAGGGCGGAGTCTCGGGACAGCAAATGCGGCACGACGTCGAAGTTAGTAAGAAAGCACACGAACTCGTCCCGGTTCATCGTCGCGCCGGTCGTTTCAACCGCGCGCCACTCGACTTTTTTGGTAGTCGCGCTGAACGTTTCAAGCGTGGCGTAGTGCGCGTATACGCGGCGCAAGGACTGGTCGTGCTTTCGGAACAACTGCAGCGCGGGCTGGCTGTACAGACTCTCCAAGTCCGTCTCGCGTTTCTTTTTCGTTTGTTTTTTGGTTACCAGAGTTGGTTTGCCCAAGGCTCCAACGGTTTTGGTGTACTCCTCTACTTTCACGTTTGCGTTGGGTAGTATGTCATACCGTACCAACGCGGCGTACGCGGCGTCAACCTTTCCGGCGTGTTCTGCTTTATTCGCTTCCTGTGAAGTTTGCGAAATCGCTGTTTTCCGTCCACCTTCCGCCACCGCTTTCAACACGCGGTACCGCCGCTTCGCCAACTCTCGCAGCAAAACCTTGAACTCGCCAAACTCGATTTTGGCGTCGCCGTGCGCCGCGGCGGTCGCGGCTCGGCGTCGCCGCTCGTCTCGGTTTCGCGTATCGAACCCAACGCGGCCGGCATCAACGTTGGTGAACAAGTCATCCAAACAAACTGACGTCGTGCTGTTGTCCAGCAAACCGCAATCGCGAACGAGCTTTTGCCATCCAAAGGACTCGAGCTCCCACACGCCGGAAGGTTGGTCGTCGTCTGAGTCTTCTTTTGGCGAATTTTTCGATTGCACAGCGGGTGCGGTACCAGTACCGGTGACACCAAAACCATCTCCCTTTGTATCACCGCGATCCGGTCGATCCGCCCGTGGGTACGAAGCCTGCGCGCCCTTGAACGACCCCCTAGGTGGTGCGCGGTTGAACCGTCTCCACTTTCCGTAGGCCCGGAACACGGCGCGCAACTTGTCGTCGGTTGCGTTTGCGGAAGGCGTGGAAGGAAAATCTTCCCCATCACCACCCGCGTAGTTTGAAGTTCCAGGCACCTCCACGGCCACCGCGGCGTCCACCCGCTTTTGCCGCGCTTTCAAAGCCTTCGCTTTCATCGCTTGCTCGGCGTTTAGTTTCGTAAACAAGCTGCTATCGTCGGACGACGCGACCCGGCCGGCGACGCTTAGCTTTTTGTGATACCGCGAATGCGAACTCCACTGCAAATCATCCGGGTGTCGCCCCGATCGGTGAAGCTTCGCATCCAGGGCGTGGCGGTCACTTAAATCCAGGTAGGCTAAAAACGCACCCAACGCGTCCACCACGGGCATCTCCTCCACCAGGTCATCTGCGCTGGTGAACATCGTGGTGAGGGTCGTGGGGAGAAATGGAAATGGCGATGCCGCGATTGCCAAGCCCGAAAAGGGTGATTCGATTCGGGCGGGATTCCGCGATGCGAGGGCACGGGTCCCAACCCTAAACCCTGAACCCTAAACCCGTTCGCGCGGCGACCCGCGCGACACGTGACGTGTCCGTACAACACGCGCCGATCACCGGAAAACGTCTCGTCCCACAGGGGAAGGTCGGCGCCCAGTGCTGTCACAATGACGATTGTGACGCGATTATTTCTCGGTGAGACACATTCAGATAAAAGCTTAAAAACATCGAAAAATGACTCGAGGGGCACACTCTCACGCGAGCCTCGCGACGTGCGGCCCGCGCGTCGCGCCGGAGACGCGCGAGCACGTGGTGCGTCACGCGCACAATGAGCGGCTGTGTCAAAACGTCGGCGTTGGCGATGCGTCGCGCTGCCCGTGGTGCTTCAACTATTCCCGAATTTGTCGGCACTGGAGAATTCGGTGTCGGCACGGGCCGACCTAAACGAGTCGGCATTCCCCTTGTGCTCCCCGTGGACCCCCCCCCTTTCACTTCCCACACCGTGATCGAGCCACTAACTCCAACGGACCGGGATACGATGTTCCGCCAAATCATTAAAAGGAGAGCATATCCGGTTGGCTGCGCGTCGCGGTGCAGACACGGGTATCCCCAGGTACGTGTTGTACTAACCAAATCCAGGCACTGTTTCCTGCTCTGTATAGAGTACAGTCGGAAAGTACTACTTATACCCTGTTTGCGCAATACAAGTTACGAAAGTTACGAACCCATACTCAAGACTCAAGACTGACCCTTTTCGTTCACAATCACAGGCGTTCGTGCACGCCCCCATGCACGTGCGCGCCGCGGCTGGTACGGATAAACTCGACGAAGTCACTCCGGACACGCCAAACGCGGTGGGCGCGCAGGCGGAACACGCGTTCGGTTGGCTGACGTGTCCGATGCTACATGGGGAGATAGACCGGCTGGAAAAGGCGGGCGCGATTGACGACGTCGCGGCGGTGATTTTGAAATCGTCGGCGCTTACGAAAGGGCTGGAACGAGCGCACGAAACGGTACAAAACGCTCGGCGGTGGTTGCTTCCGGAGAAATGGCGCGCCGAGCTCGAGAAAAAAGAAACCACGCACGCGCAACCAAAGCACGTGTTGTTTCACACCGGCCTGGCTGGGGTTTCTTTGGAGCGCACGAGTAACAATACGAGTAAAAATAGTAGTACGGAGAGTAACAATAGTATTAAGGGTAACAGTGGTACTCCTGATGCCGAAACTAGTTATGACACCACCCTGGGCGGTTGGCGCGGGAACCGCGTGAAGTGCCTTCACGCGCACGTGGGCGATTATTTAGTCCGGGGGGCTTTCGCGAATCCAGTGGGAGACTTAGTGCTTAGGCGACTGCAGGACCAGGGGGTGCAAATAAACGGCACGGAGACGTGCTGGCGCGAGTGCGCGAAGAAGGAGCACGCGTAGGAGTTAAGAGCTACTTCTTTTTATCATCTCGAATTTTGAAACCAAATTCTCGGAGTGGATGACGAAAAGACGCACCATGACGCACAACGACGCGCACACAAACCATCGCGATGTCCGGTAAAAATGCTCGCGCGCGAAAGAAAAAGAGCGAGCGCCGCGATGCGAACGCGGCCAACGCGGCTAACGCGGGCGAGGCCATCCCCGGCCTTCTCAACGACATCGTCATCACGCACATTCTGAGATCTGAGCATTTCGACGATCCCGCAGACCTCGCACGGCTCCCAGCGGTGAGCCGCGCGATGCGCGACACGGTGGCGGCGACGGGGCTTGAGTTTGAGGAGCTTGATGAAACGCGTGCCGTGGAGCTCGGATGTTTAAGCGCGCTGCAGCGCCTGCAACGGGGAGGGCGCCTGTCGTGTCAAGAACTCCTTTGTGCGGCAGCGGCGAGGAGCGGACAGCTGGACGAGTTGAAGGTGTTGCGCGAGAACGGCACACCGTGGGATACGATGACTTGTTGGTATGCGGCAAGGGGTGGACAACTCGATGTGTTGCAGTGGGCACGCGCGAACGAATGCCCGTGGGACACAAAAGAGACGTGCTCGGCGGCGGCGTGGGGCGGGCATCTCGAGGTGCTGCAGTGGGCGCGCGCGAACGGCTGCCCGTGGGACGAGAAAGTGATGTTTATCGCCGCTGGATTTGGCCACGAGACGGTGCTGCGGGCGCTGATCGAGGCAGGCGCGGACGTCAACAAGGCAGCAGATGACGGCTGGACGCCGCTGTGCGTCGCCGCTTATAAGGGTCACGAGACGATGGTTCGGGCGCTGATCGAGGCGGGCGTGGATGTCGACAAGGCGAGGGATAACGGCGTGACGCTGCTGTCTATTGCCGCTCACGAGGGCCATGAGGTGATGGTGCAGGCGCTGATCGAGGCGGGTGCGGACGTCAACAAGACAAATGATCTCGGCGCGACGCCGCTGTACATCGCCGCTTTTCAGAGCAACGAGGCGGTAGTGCAGGCGCTGATCGAGGCGGGCGCGGACGTCAACAAGACAAATGATCTCGGCGGGACGCCGCTGTTCATGGCTGCTCGAACGGGCCACGAGGCGTTGGTGCGGGCGCTGATCGAGGCGGGCGCGGACGTCAACAAGGCGACGGATAACGGCTTGACGCCCCTGTTCGTAGCAATGAGTCACGCGGCGATTGCTCAGATGCTCAGGGATGCCGGCGCGGTGTGGTGACGGAAACGAGCCGACGCACACGCGGCCACGACGCGCGATGCGAGATATCCACGCGCGATTGAAATAAACCAAGCGGAGTACTACTTGTAAGGCCAGCGTTTAAAAACAAATTAAAATAAACTCGTCCATTAAACTCCTTTCAGAAACGGGTGCCCCAGCGCCTGCGCGACGGACGATCTCTTTTTTTTCTGTTGTAACAACCCGCACACCAGGTCCCACCCCTGGCCGTCGTTCGCGTCCAGGATCGCGAAATCGGGGTTTCTGTTTTCCGAAAGCGAGTCTCTCCACGCCTGCGCGTCGTACGCGTAGATATCCAAGTCCCGTTTCGTGCTCCCCGGCTTTCCTTTTCGAAGGGACGGACACGCCACCTGCAAAATCACCATACCGCACGAAAACGCATCGAACAAGTCTGGTTTCGCCTGTGCCCACCCAACCGAGCTTCCAAACAAACTCCCGACGCCTTTCACCGCCAAGTACTTCTCAGGAGGCCCGTACACGGGGTCGAACACGGTTTCGTCCGCGGAGTAGTTCGTGCCGGTTCGCAAATCGGCGGCGCCGCCCAAGTCGATCAACTTGATTTGTACTTTACCACCCCCAAAATCGATACCACTTTTCGCGAACAAGATGTTATCAGGCTTCACGTCCCGGTGGATGACGCCGTTGTCGTGTACCGATTTCACCGCGGTGAGGAGTTGCTTTGAAAACATCTTCACCGCTTTGGTTTCGTCGCCGACGCCCATCGCGGACTGTGATTGTAACAGAAAAGGGTCAGTCTTGAGTCTAAGGTGTACTGTATGGGCAAACAGTGCACTTGTGATATATTTGTAAGAGTTACTAGTACTGGCAACTGCTACATTCATCACAAGTAGTGCACTCAAAGAGGGGCAGTAAACAGTGTTGGGATTTGGGAAAGGCTCAATACGTACCGTCAATCCTCCGGAAGTTCCGCCTCCTCCAAACAACCCCCCAAAACCTCCCCCTCCCCCAGAAAGCACCGAGTCCAACGTCACCCGTCCCTCGTCTTTCCACACCAGGTACGCGTCCGCGCCGGCGACGCCTATGAACGGCGCCACCCCCTTCGCTGATTTCAGTCGCCGGTTCAAAGCGACTTCGCAGTCGAAATACTGATGAGAGATATAAAAAGAAAGTGTCAGTCTATGTTCGTAACTTGTATGAGCAAACAGTGCACTTGTGATGTATGTAGTATACTTCCTTTTAATGAGTGTAGTCAGTCGGCGGAATGCGGTAAGTGGCAAAGGCCCTTACCTTTTTCCCTGGGCCCGTGAGTTTGCGTTCTTTAAGGATGACACTCTGGCCTTTCATCGTGCCTTCAAACACATCCCCGAAACTGCCGCTTCCTATTTTCTTACCTTTGGTGATGCCTGACATGGGGATGTCTATTTTCACCGCGTCTCCGTCGGTGTCCGCTTGTTCGTAGTTGAACACGCGTAACGTGCTGGAACGTGATGTGCGTTTGGCCGACCTCGAACTGGAAAACACATGGGCAACCGGTCGGGACCCACTGGTGTGGGAACCAGTCCTCGAGGCCAACCGTTTGGGGTCAGCACTTGCGAACGTGAATACGCGCGCGGTCGCGGAGACGTGTGCCATCGCGATTGGCGGTCCACAAAGATTTGGAAAGGACGCGGCGGACGCGTGCGGTGCGCGCGCGGGATTTCTGAGCGGATGGTGTTTTATCCCTCTCGAGCTGTCGTGGCAGCAGGAATGAGCTTCAAGACGTCCTTGAAAGGTGCGTCGAAAGGTACGTGGCACTTGATGCGCATATTCGAAACGGACACGGTGTCCCGCAGTCGATGAAATAGGCCGCACGTCACACGATCTCCATATATCCCGAGTATCATAGTTGGATCGTAGACAACGACTTCGAGGCTTGCCCACGTGTGCCCCTTTCACGGCTCCCCACACTCCGTCGCGCCTCACCCCATGAGCACGATGTCTGTTTCGCTCGCGAGCATGCACGGCGTGGGCCTCGGCCGCGCCTCTTCGCGGAGGGCGTCCCCCACCGCGCACCTTCGAGGCGGACCTCGCGGTGTTTCCTCCATCGGCCGCCTCGGTGGCGCGAGAGGCCGAGGCCGTCACGCCCCGGTTGTGACCCGCGCCGCGGTGGACGCCACCGTGGCGTACGCGGTGGCGCAGCAGAACCTTGTTTTCGCCGCGCTCGTGGCGTGCGAGTGTTTGTACCAGGGGAGCAACCTGCCGGATGATTACAAGGGCAAACCCAGTCTGCCGCAGGTCGCGTTGCCGTGCGGTTTGTTCGCGGCAGCGTTCGCGCTGATCCAAACCGACCAGACCGTGTTGACACCAGGCGGGTTGTGCGTAGGCGCGGTGGCGTGTTTCTTTTCCGGGAAGTACTTCCTTGATAGGTACGACGCCATCGTACCCGACGGCATGGACTGGCCGGGGCCCCGGGTGTACCCCGGCACCGGGTTGATCTTTTCCCTGTTCGTGTTCCTCGCGAACGTCGAAGCGCTGCCGCGGATCTTGAATTAACCCCAACTATTAATCGGGAGGAGTGAGGGCTATTAAGGCAGACACTTAGGCAGCCTAATACGTGTCCGAACACACACGCACGGAACAGACGTGGCCTTTGCGCGCGGGAGTATCCGGGTTTTGAACGAGACCAAGTGAGGATGACGCGCGATGTGAGAAACTAGACAAATTGTTTACCCAAACGCGGAGAATGCAATCGACGACCCGCGACGCGAGAAAATAGACAAATTATTTATCCAAACGCACAGAACGCAATCGACACCCGCTCCGTCTCTCGGCGTCAAGGGGCGCGTAATTGTCCAAAGCGATAATACCTACGCGTCGTCAGAAAAGAAATACACGCGTGTTGGTCGCGTCGCCGTCTATCCACTCAAGAAGACGCACAAAAATACTCAGTACGGGTTCTTCGGCGCCGGTTTCCCTTCCTGCGCCGCGCCCGTTTGCTGGGTGCCGCAAAAATCGACGTACTTCCCGTTGCAGTACTGATTGCAAAAAAAGAAGAAGTCAGTCTCGTATGGGCAAACAGTCTGCTTGTGTTGCACGTAGTACACCGTAAATAGTCACCAGCGGGGCTTGAAACAGTGTCAGGATTTGGGAAAGCCCCCGCACGCACCGCGTCCGTGTCGTACCACTTGTGTCCAAACTTCACGCCGTGGTCCATGGGTTCGCCGTTTCGTTTGAACTTCCGTAGGTTGGATACCTCGCCTTCCACTAACCCCAGGTTGACTGCGATCTGCACCGGGTTCAACGTGCCGCAGATGATCGGCAGGAAAAGCGCGCTCACCGCGCCGATGCCGCCCACGATGAACAAAACGACGTTGCCGATCACGCCGGAGTACTCGGGGCCGAAAAGGTCACCCGCGTGCGCGGGGGATGCGGCGGCGAGGGCGACGAGAGCGGTGCTGGCGATCAGCGCGTGCTGCTTGGAAGCCTTGGGGGCTTGGAGTTCCTGTGTTTTTGGGAGTGGAACCAGGGTCAGCGACGGGGATGGCTTCTCAATGAAGCGTCGAAAATGGAAAATCTGCAGTTTACACAATCCTGCGACTGCCGCGCCTGTGCAGATTTGGCAAATCGAGTGCGATTTTCTGTGATCGCAGGGGATGGATGACGTACCTTCTTCTGCGCCATGACGGTAACGCGGGTCTGTTCGTGTGTTGGGATTTGGGTTTGGACGGGGGGGGGTGACAGGGGGTCAGTCTGACGACCGAAACGCCCGGGTGCGGTGGATGTGGCGCGCCGTGGTCCGACCGTCCGGACGCGCGTCAAAGCCACACGGCGTAATCGCGGAAGGAAAATCTCTCTCGTAAGGGAGCGCCGCGTCTTGATCGGGACGTACCGCGCGGGCCGCGACATTCTTGGCCGCGGACTTGCGGGTCACGCGCGCGCGGGGCGCGACGGCGAGGCTGGGTAGGGCGGCGATGGCGTTCATCGTGGCGTGTGTGTGTGCGAATGGAGCCGCGTCGTGGGCGGGGAGGACGTTGCCCTTATCCTAAAGCATCTTATGGGCCACTTTAATAGGCTAGCGAGAAGAAGATGATGAAATCAAGCGTGAAGAACTCGTATGATGCTTCTCTAGGGATAAATACCCACTCCTCTCCTCACCCTAACAACGCGGCGACCATTCGGAACGAGGCTAGGCTTTTTTGTTCACGCGCAATCCAGTCTTGCATCTCTCCTTCCCGTTTCTCCCGCGAAAGTTGGTCACTGATTACCCACCCCCGACGCGCCGCCGCTGCGTTCCCCGCCCGCAGCGTTTCCAAACGTTTCACTAAACACAAACAAGTCTCCGCCGCCGCCTGCGCGGCGAGGCTGGCAGGTGATGTCCCTTTAGGGTTTACGTGCCCCTTAGGGTTTACATGTTTAGGGTTTAGGGGTTCAGGGCCCGTGTACGTTTGCTGGAACGTTTTAAAAGGACCACCGGACTCTTTTTTGGAAACGGCCGACGCGAACGCTTTCGCGTTTCCCACGTTTCGCGAATCAACCGTCACTTTAATAAAAGACCGTTCTCGCGGCGAGTTAGACCCCGAGTTCGTCCCTCGCAGCGATGTCACCGGACTCGGCTCACGACTGGTGGGCGGCTGCGGTTTCAAGTTCCGGCCGCGAATTGATATGCGCCCGCCTGAATAGTCCCCACCCGCGTCCGAGACGGGCGACGTGGGTCTCGAGTTGTTTTCGCGACGCGAAATATCAATGGAAAGGCGTTCCATTGACATGGACGACGCGGAAACGTCGGTCAGGGACTCCATGGATGACAAGTTGTTTGGTGACGCACTCGCGCTCGTAGCGCGCGCGGCGATATAATGCAGCGACGCACCGAGCTCTTTGGGGGTGTCACCTGAGGAGGTCGGTGATTTGGGAGGCCGCGGCGACGTCGGTCGAGCCGACACGTTAGTTTTCTTCGCGGCGGCGGTCGGCGAAGGCGCGTAACGCCTCGCGTCAACCACCGCGCGTTGCGCGGTTCGAGCCGCGTCATTCGCAGTGGACGCAGCCCGTTCCGCGCGTTCCACTAAATCGCTAGCCATCTCCACCAATTTTGTCCGTTCCGAAATCCAAACCGTTTTCTGCGTTTCGAACCCGTCCCGGAAAACGCTCGTCAACGCGTTCGTCGAGGATTGGATGGCGTTCGCGACGGCGCGGGCGTTATTCGTGGCGTTTTGGGGAAACGCTTCCGTGGGAAACGCGTCTGTGCGCAGGTTCGATTCCCGGAGAATCGTCGCGACGCGTAACTCGCCTTTCACGGTCTCAAGCTCCCGACGCACTTCCGCGGAAGACGCCTCTAACGTCTCTGCGCGCTTACTCGCCGCGTTCGCTGCCGCTTCGAACCGTCGCGCGTTGGTCTCCGCTTCCGTAGCGCGGAGCCTCGCCGTTTCCGTTTCCTGTGTCGAAACCTTGGTGTTTGCCTCTGCTTCTTGAAGCATGGCCTGGGCCATGTCAAGCGCGCGTAAACTCTCCTTCCGTGCCTTCTCCGCGGCTTCGCGCGCGGTCACCGCCGCTTTCGTCTCAAGCTCCGCCGTCGCGAGCGCCAGACGAAGTCGTTCCGTCTCCCTCGTGGTTTCTTGAGTCTTGGACTCACCACATACAGACACCGCAGCATCACCCATAAAACCAAGCACCTCCACACTAATTTCATCGTCCAGAATCAGGGACGGGAAACTCTTGGAGTCGTCGTGGAAACTGCGCTCCGTCAAAAAGTTCGACGAAGCTTTTTTCGCGACGAAGGTCATCTTTTTGAGTTTTGGAGAGGGCGCTTGCGTACCGTTCGTTTGTTTCGGGGTATCAATAGTTGTTTCCCTGCCCTTCACCGAACCAAGCACAAGAGGTTGTTTCATCAAGTTGTTCCCGAGGCTTCCCAGTTTGGGAAGTGTGCGAGTAGGTCCGGCTTTTTGGTCGGTTCCATTGGCGTCCAAAGTTTTCGCGAGTTGTTCTTGTGTCGTTTTCTTCAAATCCTCCGAGAAGACGTCCTTCGATTCCTTCGCACAACCCGCATCCAGACGTACCGGTAACGCCGCCAGTCGCCCGCGTTTGCCCCCCGATTTGTGCGACTCGTTCGACTCGAGACTCGCCGACGACAGATTGGAGAAATTCAAAACGTCGTTTTCGTCGTTTTTTTCGCACGGCGTTTTCTTCGCAACCGAACCTTTCCTCCGCGAGTCCGATCTCTTGGAACGTGCCGACCTCGGTGAGGCTGTCGTGCTAGTCGCGTGCTCCAGGAGCTTCGCACCGGACTTGTTGAGGTCCGCGTTGTTCGTGACGTTACCGTTCACGGCCCTCAACGGAGTCCGGCCGAATCCCAAAGACACTGGCCCGACCGGTCGCGGTGAAGGCGAGCCTTTCCGAGAAGGCGGTCGAGGCGAGGCTTGCGGAAACGACCGGTCGTGGGTTCGTGTTGACACGTCTTTGGCGTCACCGGAAACGTCCGAGGCGAGGTCATCGAGAAACGCCTCGCTGGTTTGTTTCGCGTGCCTGCCAGTGGTGGTCGTGTTGCCATCCGCGGAGTGGAAGGAATTGTGCGGCGTGGTTTCCCTAGTAGTGGCGGTAACACTGGTGTCATTACCACCCGCGAGTTTCCCTCGTTCCAAAACAACCTTGCCTCGGAACACCGCGTCACACGGGTGGTCCCAGTCGCTCTCCCCCGTCGCGAAGTTGAAGTAATACACCTGCCCGTCCCCGGTGCGGCACGGTTTCCACCCCTCGGGAAGGCTCGCGCCGAGACCTTGCTTGGCGATCCACAGCAGACAGGCGTCCTCGGCCTGGGTGATCCCGAGCCAGCGCGCGTACTCAACGATTTCCTCGTACGCGGGCTCGTAATCGGAACCCGCTTCTTCAAGCACTTCCTGGTTGAACGAAGCCATCGGGTCAGTTTTTCCCTTGGCTGTGTCATCCGACACGTCACCGAACACGCCCCGTGGCACGTCAACGCACGGCGCCATCAGGGCGACATGTGCGACCGACATCGCGCGCGTGAAGTGGTTCCGGGACGAACCGGAAAAACGGCTATAAAAATGTCGAGAGAAAAAACGCGACCACGATTTTCGTGAAATGATGACGAAGACTTCGTCGTTGCCCTCTTCACACTTCGCGCGGCGCCGACCGCCTGGCGCGATGGTCGCGGCAGAGTGTGATGACGACGACGTGCGGTGGCAACACCCCGGGGCGCTTCGCGCGGCGGTTTTGACCGCGAACGGTGTCGGCGGCCGAGACCGCTGGACCACGAAACAGGGCATCGATTACTCATCGTTTCGTTTGGCGCTTGTCGGTGCGAAGGATGGGCGCGTGCGCAGAAAAGAGGCGGCACCTGCTGTGGCTGATACGACGAGTGCGTCGGCCTCATCGACAATGCCTGTAAATCGAGCCCAAGGTACCCCGGCGCCATCCAATGCCACCAGCCGCCAAAACGTCTTCACGCACGCCACAGTTGACGCGCAACACCGAATCTGCGACGCCCCGCAACAAACAAACGAAGCGAGCACTACTGGTGCCCGTCGCGCCGGCGTTACCGTCGCTAAATGGAGCCATCGTTCCGGACACCACGAAAGGAACACGGCTGACTCTACCTTTTCAGTAGCGCTAGGAAGAGCGGACGGGGTGGTCGAGATTCTTATTGCGTCTCTGGTGGATACGGGTATCTTAAACGAGACCGAAACGGATTCGTCGAACAAGTTTCGTTTAAGTACCGTCGCGACGCTTGTCGGGCACGTCACTCGAATCACGTCAATTGACTGGTCCCCAAACGACGACCGCTTAGTCACTGGGTCGAGTGACGGAGAGGTTCGTCTGTGGAGCGCTGTTGCTACTGGGGATACCGGGGATACCGCCGGGGATACGGGACGTGTTGGGGATACAAACGGGGACACGACAAATAAATGGACGTGCGCTCGCGTGATTCGATGCGGCGAAGCGAGTGAGTCGTGTGATGGTTCCAAACCACCCACAGGTACCAGCACAAAAAACGCGGTACCCGTCGTGGGTGTCAATTTCCACCCAATGAACCCGAACGTCGTTTTCGTGGCGCGAGCCGCACGGAGTTTGTCGATACTCAACGCTAGCACCGGACTGACGTCGGCGAACGTGGAGTCGCCGGCCTGGATGCCGTCCCGGTTAAACACAATGTGTCTCGATTGTGTGGGTCGCAATGTTTTTTGCGGGGACACGGAAGGAAGGGTGTTGGTGGTTGAATACAAGCGCGCGGATTTGAACCAAAGCAAGCGGCGGCTGGGTTGGGGTACCAACCAAAAAAGTGTTTCGAACGGAAACACGGCGGTGAAGGAAACGGGCGCGGGGAATGAAGCGACGCGCGCCACCGCCGATGCCGCGGTGTCATCCGTCGTGGACACTAATTGCCCATACGCCATTCATTCCGATAACACACCTGAAGTTCCACAAACCAGAAAAGCTCGGTTACTCGACCAACTACGTTTCCACTCCAAACGCGCGGTCGAGACACACAAAGTCGGCGTGAAACAACTCGGGTGCGACCACGCACTCGTGTTCTCCACGAAAAGTAACCCACCCCCAGACGTCCAACACGACGGCGTCGGGGTGGTTTCCCTCGTATACGCCGGCTACGCAAGCGTCACCAGAGGTCCCGCGCTGTTCGTCTCGTTCGGATCAGGCGCGGTGATGGTGTACAAAGCCGGTTCGAGTGAGGTGTCATTCGTAACGACCGTTTCGCACGGTAACGGCTCGAGTCTTACCGGTACAAAAACGAAACCTAACCCGTCGGTGTCCAAATTCGCGCTCCAACCCGCGTTGCGCGTGCCGTTCCCGCTGTGGCCCGGAGCAAAAAAAGGGTTCATTCAAATCGCGCCCATCACTGACCCGACCGCCCCGGTACTGTGCGTCGCGTCAACCCGAAACGGACCGCCTGCGGTGTACCAGGTGCGTGTTGTGTTTCCCAAATCCGTCAACACTCTGTTTGCCGATTTTCCAGAGTAATTACGTAATACACAGTACGAAAGACTGACACTTTCTTTTGGAAACAATCACAGCTGCCGTCGCGGAACGGGGTACCGCCGATGCGGTCGGTGGCGTTACCGGCGACGGAATCGGCCGTGACTAAAGACACAGTGAAGGCGGACGACGAAGGCGATGGGCAAACTTCGAAGAGAGGTACCAAAAACCCGGTCGCGTCATTGTGTGCCTTCGACCCATCCGGCAACCGGCTCGTCGTGGGGTACGAAAACGGAGGCGTCCTCGTGTGGTCGAGGTAAGTGATTTGTAGTCGGCGTATTTTTAATAGCACTAATCGGCAGTTGGTTCAACTTGTGACTAAATGCTCTATGGCAGTACTCTCTCCGCCTTCGCGACGCCGTCCACTAAACACCTCCCCATCGCTTCAAACCCGTCTGGGCCTTGCGGGTGCAGGCCGTCGGGCATCGCCGTTTCGCGGATTTCCGTACCGCGGGCATCCGAAACGCGTAGAAACGGCTCGGTGCACGGCTGGAACACCACGTTTGCGTATTTGGAATCGGTGTTTTGTTCGATTCTGTGTTTCACGGAAGAGTTTATCAAGTCCAAGGCGCCGGTCCAAATCGAAGGCTGCGCGAAACTACTTTTCTCGCCCCGCGGGGTTAAGCCCAACACGATGACTTTAGTGGACGGGTCTTGCGATTGTAAAAAAGAAATGTCAGTACAATGTATTGTATGGGCAATCAGGGAGGCGGAACGTGGTGAGTGGGAAAGCCCCGCACCTATCAACTCATCAACCAGCTCGTCGATCACGGTAACAATACCCCGGACCACTTGCGGTACCCCGACTCGTAGTAACGTCTCCACGTCCGCGTTGTTACTACAGCCGGTCTCGTACAACCCGCCGTTGACGTTTCGAATGGACCGGCTTAAATCGTTGGTACCGATGAGTAACGCGACGTACTTTAGGGTTGTTTCTGAGGAAAGGTCTTGAGTTTTTAGTGTTGTTTTCTCGTCACCAGCAACAGCACCCTCGCTTCGCGGAAACCCGCGGTTGCGCAACCTCCAAAGAAGGTTACCCGTGGTGTCCCCCGAAATCGCCAACGCTAACGGGTTCAAGTGCCCTAAATTTGCTTGCAAAACCTTCGGCGCGTCCGCGTATTTAGTCACCCGAACCCCCAAACTCGTACCGCGCCACGCCTCCGTGATGGAGTCGCCGAGTAACACCATTTTCACATCTTTCGCATTCTTCGCGTCTGTCGCCAAGACATCAGCGAACCCAACCCAATTCGTAGGGAACCCTTCCTCTGGATCCACCGGGTCGTCGAACGCGTCCGGTGCGTACAATGGGACAACGTGTTCCTCGGTCACGCACGTGTTTGCAGTTCGTGGAATTTGGATTTTAGTATCGGCGCTGATACTACTTGTAAAATCCAAATTCAGTTTCTCGGTCGCGTATGAAACGTGATTCTCGGTCGCTTTTGAAACGTGATTCACAACGGCACCGAAAGAACCGCCCAAAGCTTTCGTAGCATCCGCCATTCTCATCGCGGCTTCTTGGCCTTTCCTGGCGTCCTCTGGTGAGTGCTTAGTATAAGTCTCTGATTTTTCCTCAGACTGTTCATCAACCGAGCTGTTGTGTGTTACAGCGGGTGGATTGCGACCCACGGTATTTTCATCCGACGACGCCGCGACTTTTTCAAGCGGCGGTTCCTTGTACGACGACGGTCCAACATTTCTTTTCAGGTTCACCGATGGCATGTTTTCAAGCGCGCGCTCGTTCGTTTGGTTACTTCCAGAAGACCCAGACCCAGCGTCGACCAGGCAAAACATCACCACCATCAACACGAACGACCAGAACGCCATCACCCAGACCCGTCTCCGGTCGTTTGGGTCCCCAGGCCGGGGGGGGGACGGGAAACGGTTCACCACGTCCCCGAGCCGTGTTAAGAAATCGACATCATCCGTAATCGCAGCAACCGACACCGGGGCTCCCGACCTCTGCCTACTTTTAAAACACACACCCGCCCCTAGCGCCTGTGCCGATGGAAGCATCAGCTCCACATCCGACGTAGTGGCAGCACTACCCGCCCCGCGCCCAACTCCGCGCGGGCGGACCAACTCGATGGAGGTCATCGAGATGGAGCGGACGAAAGTGAGATGGATGAGAAACCGAACACTTGGCAAAATAAAAGAAACAACAAATCGTTGCATCCAAAAGTAGCGCGCTACCGCTTCGCCCGTACTCATCCCCCCTCGCTCATCACCCCCTAATCCTCCTACCACCCTATCCTATCCTTCCTACTCTCCTCAATCGTCTCTCCTGTCGGAAACATCCTTCACCGAAATCTCCACCGTTACCGAAGGTACTAAGTACGCGACAGTACCTCCGTTCATTCTCATTCCTCATTCTCATGCATCTTCCGTCGCCTCCAAAACCATCACGCCCCCACGTTCTGCGCGAACCCCCCGAGTTTCTTCGTTGCCGCCGGGCCTAGGTTTTGAATGACCTCGGTCCATTTCTGCGGGCCCACCAGTGTTTCGTAGCCTTGCATGAGTTGCAACAAGTTCCCGTGCAAAGAAACGTCGCGCACTTTTTGCCAGCTCGCGACGGCGTGCAGCATCGGTATCAGTCCGTTGACGCCCCCCGCCGGGTTCAGTTGTACCAGCCGCACTAGGCCACCAAAAGCCTGTTCCTTCTCCACGCCGTCCCGCAAACGCCGTAACGCCCCGCACCAGGGCGTTACCAAGGTTTCAAACGATTGCGATATCGACTCAGGGCACCGCAGAGCGAACCGCCCAAGACTGATCGCCGCGTTTTCGCCCAAGCTTCGGTGCACCATGGTTTGCGATAAAACTCGCTGAAACGCGTTGACTAAAACCGACGCGTGCGGCCCGATTTGTGCCATGTCAAACGCCATGGCCATCTCCCCCGTGCTCCAGCACGCGTTGTTGCACGCGCCCATGTTGTACGCCTGCACCATCGTTGGGTCCAGTTGGGTCACCGCGCTTTGTATGATCTGGGGAAGAATCGGTAAAAGGTGACCGACCGCGTTGGGCGCCTTGGCGATGTCGCCAATCAACGCGAAACCAGATCTTCTAATACCGGGTGACCTTAAATCGGTAATCGCTTTCAAAATAACCTCCCGCGTACCGTCCGGATCCGCGGACACTAAAACCGCCGCGCCCTCAGCCACACCGTCCGCGATCCCGGAAAGCAAATCCAGCGTGCACACCACGTGGTCGGGTTCGTACCCAACCTCGACATCCGGGTTTGCTTCCTGCTGGTCCCGCAAAGTTAAAGCTCTTCGAGAAAGCTGCAACGCCCGTTGCCACATCGCCGGCGCGTATTCCTGCGATTGTAAAAGAAAAGTGTCAGTCTTGTATAAGCAAACATTCTGGGATTTGGTGAAATACAACACGTACCTGCGCAGCGAGGCCCACGCCCATGGTCACGGACGTGACGCACTCCAGGAGCTGGTACAAATCGGGCTGGGTGTCACCGCCTTGTTCCCACTTCTGTAACAGGGGGGAGAGCAACGCGGTCGCTACGGCTGGGCTTTTTAGAGAAGCCCCGGCGCTATCCGCCAAAGTCGCCACGGCGTCAAGCGCGCACCGCAAGTTCTTGCGCCCGTACGAGCCCACCGCCAGCCCTAAAGTAGTCGCAACAGGCTGCAGCCATGTCACGATATCCTCCCTTGTTTCCTGTAAAAGCGTCGCAAGCGCGCCGCACGCGGCGGACTGGACGTGTTTGTTCTTGTCCCCGACCCTGGTTAACAGTCCGGCTAAAATCTTTTCAACAAACGCCCTTCCTTGCGGCGCCGTGGCGGGCAGCGGATCCCCTGGGCGCGGCGCGAACGCGAGCTGTACCGTCCACCGGGCGAACCTTGACAGGGTCCAGCAAGCGGTGGCACGCAACATGGGCCGCGGGTCGTCTAGTGAAGGCACTAAAAACTCGATGAGTTGCGGCAGAAAAGGCGTCAACCCCGCGTCGCACCCTTCGCTCACCGCGCCCACCGCTAAAATCGCGGATTCCCTCAAGCGCCAGTCGCTCTCTCTGAACCGCTGTTCCACGATTGGCAAAATCATCCCCAGAAGCTCGTCACCAAACACGTTGCTCATAACATCAAGTCCGTTAGCGCTGCTTTTCCGTAAGTTCCAACTCGTGTCGTCGTCCTCCTCGCCGGCGTCGAAGAAGTCGTCGTCGTTTTCGTTTTCGGCGCCTTCCGCGGTTTCGTCGCCGCCGAAGTCTTTATTTTTCGCGCCGCGGAAACTCGGCCGCACGTCTGTTGCGTTTTGCGTTCCGAAAAGGGTCAGTATTTCGGGCCAGGTGTGTATGAGTAATTACTCGGGACAACCGTCAAACAGACAGGGAGGCTATGATTTGGAAACCCTAAACCCTAAACACTTACCTTTGTCCTTGTCATCCGTGCCCGAGTTAAGCTCATCCTCCTCCGCGTTCAGAACCTCCTCGTCGTCCTCGGCGTACTTCATGTTCGTCAGGAGCATGGGGATCAGCTTGGGGGTAAACTCTCTCAACACCTCGACTGTGTCCCGCTCCAAGTCGGCTTCGCAAAACGCGGCCCAGAACTCGCACGACTCCAGCGCCACGTCTTCGTCCCCGTCGCTCGTTCGGTCGATCATGTACGCGATTACCGCTCGCATGTTCGGCGCGAGTTTCTCGGGGGCTCGGTACAACAAAGACACGATGCCTACGCAAACCTCTTTCCGGACGGACCCGTTCGTGTCCATAGCTAGCGCGAACAGGGCTTGAAGATACGCATCCATCACATGCGCGTGCGATTGCGGCCACGACGGTACCATGAGGTTAATCGCGCCCAACGCTTTCGCCCGCGCGTTGGCGTCCGTGACGGTACCGACGAGCTGCAGTAACTTGGGCAACAGCAGCCCCGCGGGTGAGCCTTCCTGCATACCCGCATGTGGCACGTCAAGACGCCCGTTGAGCTCCTCGCATACCTTGTACACGGCGTCCAACCCACCGTCCAGCGCGTTGGGATCCGCGGAAGCGGTTTCGATTGAGATTGCGTTCGCTAACGCCGGGTACACCTCGGGCCACCCCGTCGGGCCCGCGGCTCTTGTGATCATGGATATGCAGGTTCCGACGGTGTGCCGCAGGAACTTTGACGGGTGGTTGAGCGCGCTCAACAAACTTCGTTGAATGAAAACTTTGTGTTCGCCGGACGCGCCGTGCCAGCCGGTTTTCAGGTTGTTTTTTAGCAATAAGCCGGCGGTTTGCCGTATTTCGTCACCCACACCGTCTCCCTCTGTTAAAATGAAACTCAGGTAGTTGTTGAAATCGGGGACGCTGGCGCACTGCTGAAGACGGGTGTACATCTGTTGTTTAGGTGAGGGGTAGTTCGGTCCGAAAATAGGAAGAGCAGTTCGTGGAGTACGTGGGGTAGGGCACGGGGCGGGGTCAGTCTCTTTGCGTTTCGTTTCAACACACTGGAAATGGATCGTAGGTGTGAAAACTCACAAGACCTTTGTCTAAAAAACAGGCGATGATTGTTCCTTCGGCCTGGCCGATCCGGTGGCGGATGGGAAGCACCGCGACGTGTGGGTGTCGTTGTGTTGAACCGCGATCAACCCGGATCAACCCCGACCCGTCCGTCAACCCTAAAACCCTAAACCCTCCGTACCTGCTGCTGGTTCGCCCCGGGCTGGCGGTACTCCGTGAGGAGCTGCAAGATTTGGTTGATGCCTTCCTGCTGCGGCGTCCACATCGTGGGCGGCGGAGGAGGCGCGGCCATTCTCGCCGAAAACGCGCGCACGTTCCGGTATGTGCTGACGCAGTGACTGGCGGTTCCGACCACGTCCTCGCGCGGCGGACGGCGGGAGTGTGCACTGGAGGAACGAGGCGCAAGTGCGGCGCGGAGCCGACTGCGGGCTGATGGGGATTCATGAGGGGACACCGCTGATCGCATCGGCGCTCGCTGGTCTCGCAACATCGAAGCAGTCCTCAAAATCCCGCACGGACAACACCCGCGTGTGCGTGACTCTCGCCCGTCGCGAGCCTCGGATTCGGCTCTCGAAAAGCGTTTTGCGTTTCTTTTTCGCCTTCGTCGTCCGAAAGGGCACGTGTCACATCTCTGGCGCGCAAAGTCGTTCTCCGCGCCATGCCCCAAAGCGCCCCGCCGCCCGTCGCGACGCGCGGTCGCGATGCAATGACCTTTATCGTGACCGTCGCCACCGCGTCATACGTCCTGTGGGTTCTCGCGGTGCGTGTTCGACCCGACTCGTCTGGTCCGATGTCCGCTCACTGCCTATCGACCGAAACGACCTTTCCACTTAAAGCACATCGGACCGCGCGACGTGCTCCCTTGGACGTGCCCCCTTCTTTCCCGAATACCTGTACACGAAACACGCGCTGACCAAAGCTCAATCCACCCCCACCCCACCCCACCACCGCCCCAGGGAACCGTCGCCTGGATCTCCCACCTCGGGCACCGCGCGGCGTGGCTTCAGCGTTTTCTGCTCGCCAAAGGGTTCCCCAGCAACGCGCCGACGAAAAACTTGGCGACGTTTTTCATTGGCAACGTCCCAACCGCGCTGGGGTTCGTGTTGCCGCACTCGCTGTTGCCGCCGAAGAAACTGTACGCGCTGATGCACAGCTGGAGCAAGTCGGAACTCGTACATTCAATACCCATAGCAGGCCCAGTCGTGACGCACTTCCTGCGTTTACCGGGAAGCGGGCGGCTGGTGTACAACGCAATCGCGGCTGGCACGTTACACTTTTTGCTGTTTCACTTCGCGCCGTTGGCGACGCCCGTCGTCGCGGTACGTAGTCTTGTATTTCCCAAATCCATTTCCCTGTTTGCCGATTGTCCAGAGTAACTACTCACTCACGTTACGAAATACTGACACTTTTCTTTTACAACACAGGTGCTTCCTTTTCCGAAACTAACGCACGTGTGCCTGTCAGTCGGCTTCCTTGCCTTTGCTATGCTTTCCATGGTGTTCGAACCGGAGACGTATGGCTTGCTAGGCGTGGGTCAAATTCTGAAATGGTCACCGCGATACGCCACGCCGCCGCCGAACAACATGGACGCCATCACGTGGATGGGGGTTAACTCGTGGCGCGGAGGCGTGAAGGTCGGGGGTTTGCTGTTCAAAAACAAACCGGGCTTGGCAAAAGCCTTCGGTGGGGCGTGCTTCGTGCTGTTCACTGGAGTCAGCATACTGCCCGCCACCCTGACCTTTGGCGACTGCTTAACAAGAGGCGTCGCCGCGTTTTATTTAAGGCGAAGAAGCAAATCCTTTCGAAAGTGGGTCGCCTCAGTGGAAGGCGCGCACTTGATGACGTGGGCGATTCGGGGGTGCTTGTTAATGGCCGCGTTTCGAGCCGCCACGAAAGTTAACGTCGAGGATTTGGAGAACATGAAAACCGCGCTGAAAGAGAGTTCTTCTTCCTTGTCCCCCCTCGACGCGATGGCGTGCGCGGGAGGAACCGCGCTTGTGTTAAGGCTCGCCGAGAACCACGGCGCGAGCGGGGACGCGAAAAGGGACAACAAAAAAAAACAGAAAACGGACGAAAAAAACGAAGACGACGAAAACGATAACTCGGAACTTCCCGTCGTCGAGGTTTCTTTCGCCAGCGACGCTGGCGTGAAGCCTGGCGAGGAAACCAAGGTGCCGCCCGTACGTCGCGTTGGGAGGTTGTCATCCGAGATAATAAGTTGTTAACTTGCTTAGTAGTGACTACGTAGGGAAGCCCGATGACCGGGCGTTCTTATTTTTGGAAATACGCAAAAAATGCTCTTTGTTTTTGATACCACGTACTCGTATTCCACCGTTAACGTCCACTCGACTCTCCGCCACTACTCATAACAAACCCCGCAACGCAGTTACTACTACTACTTCCCTTTCTTACCAAACCGCCCTCTATTCCGCGCACCTATTGGTGCCACCCAGAGCGGCACGCCCCACCAAACAACCGGCCCGCTTCCGAAAACGGTTCGCAAATGAAACGTCCCGATTTTCGACCACGGCGGCTGGCCCGCCGAGCCGGTCACGCATCCGCAGGTGACACAGTCGAGGCAGTCAAACACAACAGGACAGCTTCGTTCAATTGTTTTGAAAGGGGAAAGCTTCCGTTTCACGAATTGACTGGCCTTCAACCGTAACTTCTCATCGCGGAAGTGGCTCGTAGTAGTACTACCGGTTCCACCGCCGAAAGAGTCTTTTGTGTTGTCGTACTCGTCCTGTCTGCTGGAGCATGAATTTTTCCGCTTCAAACTCTCCACGTGCGTCTCCCCTGCCGCCACGCCTTGCACCGTTACCACGAGAAGCAACCCCGTGGCGATCGCAATCAGGCCGCCAACCATGAGCTGCCAGCAAAACCACCCCACCCAATCGGGCGATTCCGCGAACGCCACGTTTATTATTCGGGACACGCCTCTCGCGGCGAAATAAAACGTGTGCGTGGCGAGTGATAAAAAACCCCGCAACGACCCAGCCTTGATCGTTTCCGTCACCGACCCGGGGTTCGGTCCCACCAAGCACGACAACCAAGAACTCCCGAACACCCCAGCACCGGCCTCTACCTGACCATACGCGTCTGCCCAGCCCCAACCGAAGTGCTTTTTACTGCCCAGGGCTACCCAGAACGCGCGAAGCGAGACCGAACCTTCCCGCGAAACGTTTGACAAATAAAAACAAAGCGCCACCCCGAAAAAGTTACCCGCGGAGACGTACGCCGTGAAGAGTAAAAAGTGCCGCATCGTGTCCGCCCCGACGCAGTTACCCAAAAAAGGGCAGTGGTGGTCCATCCCAACCACACAAATTCGGCAGGTCGAGCAGTGGTGCGACCCGTGTGGTTTCGCGGACGCGCAAGGAACGCACGGCGCGCACTTCGCGAAGACGCCTCTTTGGATGGAAGCGCTGTTTTCTTTATTTCCGTATTCTTCGGAAAGTTCGCGCGAAACGGAATCACCCGCCCGCTCCGCGTGCCTTTTGTTTTGCCCGTCCCCTGTTTCACCACTAGTATACGCCCCTCCGTCCTCTCTGAATGCCACCGGTGTGGGAAAGGCCTCCACCGCGCCCGCGTGTCTTGTGACGCACAGGGCGTAGTTGAACAACACGTTCGCCGTGAAGAAAAGCGTCACCGCGACGATTGTGACAAACGCGCATCCCGAATCTCGCGCCACCACCGGTGCCAGGTGTGCCACTTGTGCCCACCCGATACTGGCCGTGATGGAAACAACCCCCACGACCAACACCCGGCCGCCCCACCGTTGGAACACGTGCCCAAGCACGGCGTGCCGGGATTTCAACCTCGCCGCGCGGGCGCTTCCAGTTCGCATCGCGAAAAGCGCGGCCGGTTCATTAATCGCGAGACACCAACTGCATTTGAACTTCGGAACGTCCGCCCCGGACGCGAGCTTCGGGGGATGAAGACAAACGCCGCACCCCCAGCACGCGCGTCCCGATGACCCGCTCGGTGCCACGGACGCAGTCTCCGAGGACCAGGACACCATGCCGCGCGGCGGGGAATGGGGACGTGCTGGGGATGAAAACAGAAGTCTCATCGTTCGGCGAAAACGAAAACGAAAAACAACCCAAAGCTGGAACCCATTGGAACTGGAGAAGGCCGCCTGCATTCCGTCGCGCGCGCGCTTCTTGTGCTGGCGCGCGAGTGAAATACCTCGCACCATGGACGCGGACGAGCTTTTCGCGCGTCAGCTTCAGGAAGAAGAAGACCGCGCTTCGGTTGTTGAACTGATGCGTGCTGAATCGGCAGCTTCGTCGTCGTCACAACGAACCGAGTTCGCCAAACGTTTGGACGGAGGCTACCGCACGGTGCTCGCGTACGGAAAACCCGAAGCACGCGCGGTCGCGTTGGCCGTGATTCCCCTCGCAAGGCTGGAACGGGAAGCGGACGAACTCGTGGCGCGAACCGCAGGGAAGGCTTCCGAAGTAGGCACCACTTCTGGGGATGATGGCACTTCTGGGGATGAGGCATCGTCATCGTCTGAAAAAACAGTACCCATCTCTCGCGCCGACGCCGTTTTGCGTCGCCTGCTTTGGTGGTTCAAAAACGAGTTCTTCACCTGGTGCGACGCCCCAGTGTGTGTCGCGTGCGGCACTGCGAAGCCCACGCCAATAGGCACAGGCCAGCCCACAGTTGATGAGTCGAAACACGGCGCGTCGCGAATAGAGTTGTTCAGATGCGTGGCAGGTACGTACTACATACAGCAAACGCGCACTGTCGGCCCGATTACTTCTCCCTGTTTGCCGATTGTCCAGAGTAATTACTCACACAAGCCATGGTCCCGACTGACACTTTTCTTTTCCACCCACAGAAACCTGCGGCCGTGAAGTGCGGTTCCCGCGGTTCAACGACCCAGTTAAGTTACTCTTCACGAAAACCGGCCGGTGCGGCGAGTGGGCGAACGCGTTTACGTTGCTCTGTGTGTCATTAGGGTACGAAGCGCGGTGGGTACTAGACTGGACGGATCACGTGTGGACCGAGGTGTGGAGCGTTCACCAAAACAAATGGCTGCACTGCGATTCGTGCGAAAACGTGTGCGACGAACCTTTGCTTTACGAAAAAGGGTGGGGAAAAAAACTGAGCTTCGTCGTTGCGTTCGGAGTAGACAACGTGTGCGATGTTACGCGGAGGTACATTATTGATCACAAGGGCAATGAGACGAGAAGACGTGCTCTTTTGAGTGGTCCGGGGGACGAACAGTGGCTCGTTGAGACCATCGCAACGGCCCGTTCTGTTTCGAGACGAATGTGTAGCCCTGCACGAGCGAAAGTCTTGGCAACACGCGACGCGCGCGAAGCCTCCGAGCTCTCCGGAACAGCGATCGTCGACGCAACCGGAATACGCGAGGAAACTTCTTTGAAAGGACGCACCACGGGCAGCGTGCAATGGCGCGCGGCTCGAGGTGAGCTCGGGGACTTGGCAGACGCAGAGAAGCTGGCACTACGGGTGAAGGAGGCACTTCAGGAAACGAAGGCTGATTTGGAGAAACAGTTGCTGCCTAAAGGAGACAAGGAGACGACGAATTTGACAACGTCGGCTGCTTTGGCGAAACCGAACCGTGAAGGTAAAACCGACCGCGTCGCCGAAGCGGTTCGGTTGGAGTTTACGCGCCTCACCGCGACCGACCGGGGGATGTCCCCGAACGAAGCCGCGGCGAAGGCGTTGAGTACGGTGCGAAGAGCGCTACGGGTAAAGGGTAAAACAGGTTGTACTGGTATTAGGAGTGATAGGAGCAGTGTGAGTAATTAGTCGCCTTGTTTTCAAAAACGTCGCAATTAAGAGGACTACTTGTTGAATTTCTTCTTCTTCAGCGCCTTGGCGCCCTTCCCCCCCCCCTTCGCCTTTGAGTTTTTCAAGTGTTTCGGCTTGGAAGGTTTTACTTTTTTATCCGCCGCTTTCAGGGCGGCGCCTTGCAGACGAGAAGCGCCTTTGTTATACTGCTCCAACGTGTTCCTCCCGCCGTCCCGGTCTGCGGCTTTGACGTAATCCTTACCGTCCCGCCCGCCACCAAGGGGTTGCTCGAACCCGAGCTCCAGCTCAAACTCCTCTTCTGAAATTTTCCCCTTTTTCAGTTTCTTCAAAGCCCGGTAGTCGTCGTTGATGTCATCCACGTCCTCCCTGAACTCCTGCTGTCGCCGTTTCGTCGCGGTCTGTCGCTTTTCAAGTCGCAAACGCTCAACTTCCTTCACAGCGTCTTCTCGTTTCTTCTTCTCCCGCGCCGCCTTCCCCGAACTCTCGGTGGCGGTGCCGTTTAAAACCGCGTCTGCTTTTTCCTTCGCAAGCACCGCGTTTGCGATTTTCCGTGCCTTCTCCCGCGCCTTCTCGTGGTACGGCACGGAATCCGGGTTAACGCTAGACTCCACGAAACCGGAGGTTAACTGTGATTGCAAAATAAAAATGTCAGTCTTTCGTAATGTGTATGCGTAATTACGCTGGACAATCGGCAAACAGTGTGTCAGGATTTGGGAAACGCGCAATACGTACGTGTTTCGGCGCCTTGCGGATTTCCTTCATCCGCGGAAGCCGCATCAACCCCATCGCGTTCGCCAGCTTGGTGAGGTGCAACTCCTTGTGCCGGAAAATAAAACGGCAGTGGTGCTCCTTGTACCCGCGCATGTACGAAACAAACGCGCGCGTGCCTTTCTCCATGGCCTCACGGTTGCGTTCGGCGTGCGTGCGTAGCCCTATGTTCAAAGCTTGCGCGCCGGAAAGCGCAGCCTCGTCGATTTCCTCGTCGCTTTCGTCGTCGACGGATTCCTCTTCCTCTTCCTCTTCTTCTTCTTCGGCACCGCCCCCCTCTTCGTCTGTTTCGCCTTCGTCGCCATCTTCGGATCCCACCAAGTCATCCTGGTCTTCGCTTTCCGACGCATCATCTTCGTGTTCGTCCTCATCATCCCCTTCCAAAGCTTCCTCCACAACTTTCTTCTCCACAACAACCTTCCCCTTCTCCCCGTCAAACGGGTTCACCTTGATGTGCCGCACCAGAAGAAACTCGACGTAGCTTGCTTCGTGCGGGGCCAGGTAAATCAGCGCCGCACCGGGTCGTCCCATGCGCGCGGTTCGTCCCACTCGGTGTACGAACGCAGCCGGGTCTTGGGGTGCGTCGAACTGTACCACCCAGTCCACCCCGGGAATATCCAACCCTCTTGCCGCGACGTCGGTGCACAACAGCACGGCGCCGTTTTTTGATTCCGCGAATTTCGTCAAAGCTGCTTCCCGCTGGCTTTGTTTCATCTTGCCGTGCAGGGTGATGACTTCGCAGTGCCCTTTAACTTCCGCGGGCCCGCCAGGTTCCAACGCAGTGGCAAAGTAATCAACACAAGCGCATGTGAGGAAATACGCGATTACCTTTTTGTTGCGGGCGTGGCGCGAAAGCACTCCCGGAGTCGTAACAGTCCCCGAAGAACTCGTTTCTGTTTTCGGCAAATCGCCGCGCAAAAACGCCCGCAGATGCCACAGCCGTTCGTCGACGTTACATATTTTGTAACTCAGCTCAAGCTGCGCGGGCAGTTTGCCTCGCGCCGCAGCACTAGATGCGGGCGCGCCCGCTTCCCGGGCAGCAGCCGCGGCGGCTTGAGACGCCGCGTCTCTGACTGTTACTCTGACCGGGTTCCTCAAACCCGCTCGAGCTAATTCCTCCGTCTCCTCCGTTTGCGTCGCGCTGAACAGTCCCGTTCGGCGCTGTTTCGGCAGTCTCAGAATGATGTTGTTCAGCGTTTTAACAAACCCCATGGACAGGAGCCGGTCGGCTTCATCGAGAATCAGCAGCTCAACACGTTTCAAACAAAGCGCCTTTGACCGCACCATTATGTCGTCCAACCTCCCGGGAGTGCCGATCAGCGCGACCGCTCCGTTTTGGTAAAAAGTCGCGACGTCGAGCGCCACGTCCGTGCCGCCCACTAACAACATGGCCCCCGCTTTGCACGTTTCTTTCGACACGGACTCCAGGAAAGGCACGCACACGTCGTAGATTTGTTTCGCAAGCTCCCGGGTGGGTGAGACTATAATGCCACCCACGCTGTGTTTCCGGAACGGCGTCTCCGCCCGCGCCAAGATCTCAATCATCGGCAACACGAACGCCAGCGTTTTCCCCGAACCGGTACACGCCTCCACCGCGACGTCTTTGTTCCCGGCCAGCAAACCGATTGTGGCGGCCTGAACCGGTGTTGCTCTTTCGAAGCCCTGTTGCCGGAGTACTGCTAGGGACTCAGCGCGAAGCGGCGGCTGCAGGTACTCGAACTTCGGGCCGTCCGCAGGGCGTTGCTTTGGGATTTTGGAGGCATCCTTTTTGGACGCATCGGCCGCATCGGCGGCGGCGGTGGTTTTCGCGCCCATCGCGCACGGGGCGGCTTCCGGGTCTATAACTCAGGAAAGCGCACACACACACGGCCAGCGGGTGAGGAGTACGTGCTCACCGAACGTGAAGCCGGGACCTAACACAGTTTCCTGGTGGCGCACGCGCGTGGCGCGTGTTGTGGAGCGCGCCGCCGCCCACGCGGACAGAAGCAAAACGACGCGCTCGAATAAAATTTTGAGAAGAGTGCCCAGTCTCGGAACTGCTGTCGTCACTTCCCAGAAGCAAATCTGGTCACTCCCGGGCCGCGCCCGTTCGCACTGAGTGGCCCTCCCGGGCGCACACATCGCATGCGCGCGGCGGGAACACCCTCCACGTTTCCAAACGTGTCGTACCGCACTGGTTTTCGTGGACGGCCACGGAGTTCGCAGCGCCCGTCCGTCATGGCACGCGGTGGCGAAAACGCATCACCGCGAACGAACGTCGCGTCCCCAAAAATAACCAACCCCGCGTGGCCATCCCCCACCGGGCGAACCCTACTGTTCATCCACGGCTGGCCCGACCGGAACGAGCTGTGGGCGCCGTTGATTTCTTTGTTGACGAAACAAGGACACACATGCGTGTGCTTCGCGTTGCCCGGGTACCCCGACGGGAGCGTCGACCCGACAAAAAAGACACCCGACTTTGACGACGCCGTGCGCGATTGCGTCCGCGCGATTCAATGCGTCACCGCTGCGAGTACTGTGAGTACTACGTCGATTGCTTCCAGGTCGGTTTCGAGTCATCCTCCACAACAAAAGGTAACCCTGGTATGCCACGACTGGGGCTGCGTGGTGGGTTATAAACTGGAAAAGCGCTACCCCGAGTTAATCGAGGGTCTGGTCGCGCTGGACGTGGGCGGCGATGCGAGCGGTCTGTCTAAAAAAGAACAATCGTTCATCGCGGCGTACCAGCTCTGGCTCATCGCAGCGCATGCGATAGGCGGCAGGGTGGGGGACTACATGACCACAAAGTTCGCGCGAATTGCGGGAGCACCGGTGACGACTGGTGTGAGCAATCAGTCACAGAAACACGTTATTGTCTCTTCCAAACTTAACTGGCCGTACGTCGCGTTTTGGCGGGACGCGTTGTTTCCTGGAAAGAAATACGAAAACGGTTTTGACGACGCCGGCGACGCACCGGTGCCTGCGGAACACACGAGTGGTATTGGTAACAAGTCTCCAGAAAAAGAAAAACACGAGAAATCAGTTTCAACGCCTTCCTGCCCTACCCTGTTCGTGTTCGGCGGCGCCAAGCCGGTGCGGTTTCACTCCCAGAAATGGATCGACGCTGTTTTGGAGAAAAAAAAAGTCAACGGGAGCGATGTGATCGAAATCGAAAACGCGGGACACTGGTTTGTCGTGGAGAACGTGGACGAGACTTTCGAGTTGGTTGAAAAGTGGCTCAAAGAAACCAGAGCCGACTCAGGAACGGAAACACAAGATGTGAAGATACGTAGCTCGCTGTAAAAAAAAGGAATGAGTCCTACCACATCGTCTCGAAAGCGTCTCGAGGTCGTCTCGAGGTCGTCTGGGTCTCTGGGAATGGGAAGAATCGCTCGCTCACCTCCACACCCCCGCGTAGCACCCCTTCAAACCGAACGCCAGGGGCCCGCCTGTGACAAGAAGCCTGGTACCGGTCGCGTCCCACGCGTGCGCGTAGCACGCGTTTCGTGAGGCGTACCACCTGTCGTCCACGTTCGCGAAGTGTTCGCGGAAAACGTCGTCCTCGCGGTCCAGGAATCCGTCGCCCAGTCTGAGGGAAAGGGTTCGGGTTTGCGGAGACGAGTTGACGGTTTGTGTTTGAGTTAATTGAGTGGTGGTCGTGGCAGGTCGCGCATCACGAGATTCATCGACGGGATTGGCCCAACCACTCGCTGTTCCCCTGCGTAGTTCCAAGACACTCGGGAGTTCCTTCTCGTCGGTACCTTCAAAGGGAATCACGACTCGTTCCAAGAAAGCGTCTTCGTCGTCGTCGTTTTCAAAACAACCGCGCGACGAAGCGCCGCCGGTTTCAAACCTTCGCGTGTCCGGCAAAAACGCCCCCGCGGTGACGTCGAAGAAAAAAACATTTCCCCCGCCCCCACCCACCGTGAGTAGCGATCCAGACTTGCCATACGACAACGAACGCACGCCGTCGCAGTCGCCGTTCGGGAGTTTCTTTTCCGTGATTCTTCCCGAAGAGTTTTCGCGTGAGTCAACAAAAGCCACGCAGTTTTGCGACCCCACCGCCACGTGCGTCCCGTCCGTGGCTAAGCAAACCAGCTCCTTCGTGGACCGTAACTTTTTCGAGTCCGCAACCCCCATGGTGGCCGGGTCCGTGAACTTCAGGTACCCGTCGGTGGACAAACTCACGAGTCGCTTCGCGTCGAACGCGTACGCCACGTCGCGCACTTTTTCCAAATGCGCGCGAATCGTCGCGACAGGCGTGGTGATTTCGCGAACCCCGGGTGGGCTTTGGGAAGCGCTTGTTCCGCCAGAAACATTTCCTCGCGGAGGAGAGTACTGCGAAACCTCGGAAGGTACGCTCCAGATCTTGACGGTTTTGTCCCTCGATGCGGACGCTACTAAGTTGTTGCCGATCCAATCGAGGCCGAAAACCCAATCGCGGTGCCCGACGAGTAACGCGGAAGGGGCGAGGGTACCCGCGGGGGTGGCTTTTTCGTGTGATTTTTTTTGCGGTGCGTCGAATCGATCGGCCACGGAAAACACAGCCACGTCGCACGGATTGTTTCCCCCAGTCGCTAACCGCGAGCCACGCGGGTTCAACGAAATAGCATGTATGCCGCAGTTCTCAAACTGCGTGGTTTGCGTGTCAAACGCGGCGTACGCGTTCGCCGTGTCGGGCACCTCGAGCTCGTCATCACCAGTATCCATTGAATCGTCAATGGAATCAGAAGGTGAAAAGTCAGAGTGGCGTGAAAAACCGTCTCCGTCACCCTCCTCGCTGCGCGTTCCAAGCGAAAGCAAAAACGCAACCGGGGCTGGGGCTTCCGACCAAGTCACCAAACTCGTCTCCACCCGCATCAGCGCGTGCGCGCTCGGGGCCGAAGAAACCCGGGTCAACACGTCCCCGGAGTAAAACTCGCGAGTGTCGTTTGTGACGATTGGAGTTCTTTGCGTGCGCCGCGCCCTGACCGGCGAGGCGAGGTTTCTTCTCGGAAGCGCGACGGTTTCGCTAACCCCGGTCACCGCGTCGACGATCACCAACGCGTTATCTTTCGTTCCGAGCACCACCCTGTTGTGATCCAGCCAGCTCGCAGCGAAACACTTGTCGAAACGGGAAAGGAGGGAAAGGGGCATCTCGTGCGTCTGGGAGTGGTGGGAAATTGGGAGGGGGTTAGGAGGCGGGATTGGTTGGGGTTTGTGAACGGGAGCGGAAAGGAAATCTGAAATTGTCAGAAATCTGTTAGAAATCTGCATCGCCAAAATTTCATTTCGTCTCCCGCGCGCGGCCAACCCTACAAGTTTCGTGGCGACGAAGCGAGCGTTTGGTGGTCACGCGGTCTTGGGTAACGTCGACGCGTGGTACTGACGCGTGTCGTGTACGAACGTACCTGGATGGTATACGGTGCGCGAGTCGCGAGAGCTTCGCGAGAGACACTGCGGTGGGTCAGAGAGCGGGTGAGGTTAGTGGATCTGGCGGGTCGTTGCAGCGAGATTTGGCGAAAACTCGCGGGAAAGGCCAAAGTGCTGACACGACGAATTTGTGTGTGGTCGTACCGTGCATCTCTGCGAGTGAACCCGCTGCTTCCGCGTTCGCGCGTGCGAAGGTACTCCGCTAACGCGAATGTGTCGACACGGTGTGCGTGCCTGCGAAGGAAAAGTGGGTAACGACACGGAGGTTAGTCGGCGGTCGCGAGGCGAGACAGAAGAGGTGGCGCGAGAAAAAAAAACTGGCGCGTGATTTCCTTTCCACGATTCGGTCGCGCGACGTACCCTCGTGTGCCGCAGTGCTCCGGCGTCTTCGGTTCCGTGTCTCGCGCACGCGCGCGTGTGCCAACCCGTTTACCGCGCTCCTCGCGCTTACGCTTCACGAGCGCGGCCTCGCTCATGTCGACGCGCACGTGCCCGGCACTCTGGCGAGATGAGGAACGCAGGATGGAAAAAGCCAAATTTGACGTGACTCGAGCGCGGAGCAGATTCTGCAGATTTCAGAGAGGGCCAAAATGTTGATACCGTACAACCCACTCGTCTATTCCCGGGCCGCGGCGTACGGTTTGCCATAGGCTACGTACGGCTACGGCTTTACACGTATACACGGGCTCGTACACGGGCTCGTACACGGGCTCGTACTGGGATTTCGTACACCTCACACCTTTTGCAGTTACACTTTACACCGACACGCTTACCGCGGTGGTGTCGTACACGCCGTTGACCGTTTTGGTTTTCGCGTGCGCCACTAAACCCCCCGGCACTCCTCGCGAGTCGTGCGGAACCCGCACGGCGTTGTTTTTCCGCTCCGTTTCTTTTTTCGTTTCAGCGGACTCCAGGGAGTGCGTGCTTTGCGTACTCGCGCTTCGCTAAGCGCTTTTCTTGGCGCACGTCACCAACACGAACGTCGTTTCCACGACTTGAACCTCGCACCACTCTAAATCCTTTGCCTTTTGGAACTCGCGTTGCACGCTATTGGCGTCCCAAAAGGGCAAAGGTGATAAACTTTCCTTCCGCGTATCGTGGTACGAGCTCGAATCAATCCCGCCTTTTCGCATGCGCGCCCTGGACGCTTCGTCCAAGCACGTCGTCGTGGCGACGAGCGTCGCCCCCGGTTTCAGCGTCCGCGTGACTTCCGCTAGGACTTTTTGAACATCGCCCCAGCGGTGCACCGCCCCGGCGGCGTGCGCGGCGTCGAACACGGAGTCCTGGAAAGGAAGGTTGTGGTAGTGGGCGTGCACCACGGCTACCGAGGTACCGGCGTTATCAACAGCGTTTCCGGAAAGTGACGACGACTGAGTGTAATCCAACGCACTTAACTTCCCAGCAGTCGCGTCGCACGCCGCGCGGCGCTCGTTAACCGCGATGATGGTTTCGTACTCGCCCTCATCATCAAATGCTTTCGCGAACAAACCACCGCCGCAGCTCAAATCCAGCAACGTTCCACCCACGGTGGCGCCGATCCCAGTTCCGCGCTCGCGCTCGCGACGCAACACCGCAGACGCCACGAACGCCATGGCGTGTTCCCTCGGTTCGTTGCCCGGGAAACCACCGCGGAGCGAGGTTTTCACAAACCGCAGCTTGTTCGCGAAAAACGTCTTTACGAAAGTGACAAACTTTGATGACGAGTTTGCGTGTTTCGAAGCGTCGTTCGCGTGGAGGCTTTGAAAGGAATCCAAGTCGCGCGGGTCGTCAAGAATCCCCGTCGCCGTTTCGGAAGCCGTTTCGAAATTCGCCTTTGACAACGCCATCGCGCGACGCGCGTCTTTGAAATCCAAAACGCGAACCGCGTGCACCGCGTTTGCAGAGGACGATTGCGACGCGGCGTCGCGCGCCAAAGCGCTTTCATTCGGCGTCAACAGCAAACAACTGCACGCCTTGAGCTCGGCGACCATCGTTTGTAACACCTGGGGGGGTGTACCTTCCAGCACCGGAATTTCGTGAAACAAAAGGTACGCCTCGTGGTCCATCGGTTCAATGGACGTTGCGATTGGGTGGATTTGCGTAGTGGTGGTAGTCTGAAAAGCACGTAAATACGAACCCGCGTGGTCGTTCCCTCCGCCGCACGACGCGCCGGGTATCGATGAGAAGGTTTCAACGAAACCACCGAGGCTGTTGGAGGTCTGTTCTTGTTCTTGTTCGTGTTCTTGTTCTTGGTCTTCATCCAGAAACAGGTCGAAAAACGGCGTCGGTACCCCGCGCCGCACTCGGTCCACGTCGCGCAGCGTCACGGCAACAACCTGTCGATGGAAATACGTAGCGTCAACGGGATCGTCGCCTTTTTGGCGAGCCTCGTTGTGCGTGTTCGCCTTCGCGAGAGAGCGCGCCCACGACCGAAGCGGCGGCAGCGACGTGAGGTAACAGTTTTTGCCGCCGGGAAGAAACTCGGGGGCGGACATGGCGCTGGCGCGGGGCTTTGCCGCCATGACGCGACCGCGCGATGATGAGGAGATGTTAATGTTAACATCGTGTCGGAGTCCGCTTTCGGAACGTTTTCGTCTCCGAATGCGAAACGCGTTGGTTTCGAGACTTTTGCGACTCGAAACAAACGGGGCGAGCAGGGAAAGGGACATTGCGGGTGCTGCCGCGTGTGCCGCGTGTGGTGCGCGTGAATGACCCTGTTGGCGAGCGACGCGCGTGGTGAAGTGACAGCAGGGGCCGCGGGCAATTGGAGTTCCGAAACAAGGGACTTTTTCACTTTTCAAGTGGCTGACGAAGAAAGGCAATTTTGACAGAGGGGAGTGTTACCTCTGATTCTGGAATGACGGTCTATTCCTAGTTCAGCCCTCGCTGCCACGTGGAGAGATATTTTGGTCGCAGTCTGCAGGTATGCACGTTTCCACGTGGAAGCTACTGAGGAACTAAGCACTATTTTTTTCACCCTCATCGAGCTCATCAGCGAATCGGGTCACG
>Ga0222633_1000274_pt1 | contig 55529 bp, 49 predicted proteins | sample AntAcemetageno48_FD_179816 | JGI IMG/M metagenome (GOLD analysis project Ga0222633, IMG submission 179816) | Saline water microbial communities from Ace Lake, Antarctica - #48 | ecosystem: Environmental > Aquatic > Non-marine Saline and Alkaline > Saline | place: Antarctica: Ace Lake | collected...
AGAGATGGCAACGGCGATGGGGAAGAATAGCAATATAGCGAAGACGGGTAAAAACGACTTCAAGCGACCGCCGCCGTTACAAGCGGCGGGCGCGGAGCGCGATGGAAAGAAACCGAAGAAGTAACAGTGCATAGAAGAGAGACTGCGAAAAATTCGGTTCAAACGACATCTCCAGAAATCGTTCCTCGAAACTCATCTCCCAAAAAAAATCACTCGAAACTCATCTCCAAGCTCTCCTCCCCGAAATCCACGCTCCCCTCGACTTCCGTGCCGAAGTACCGGTCTCCAAACTCGCCGACTCCAGGCACCACCCTGTTGCCCTCATTCAACCCGGCGTCCACTTCGCTCGTGATTATTTTCATGGCCGGGTACTTACTGGCCAGGGTGTGGATGCCTTGGCTCGCCGCGATCACGGTGACGAACAGAACGCGGTCCTCCCGGACGCCCAGGGTTAGTAAGCGGTCAATCGCGGCCATGGACGACACACCGGTGGCGAGAATGGGGTCTAACAGCAACACATACCGGTCCGTGATGTCGCCGGGCATCTTTTCGTAAATCACGCGAGGGACGCCACTTCCCGTGGGGGAGGTAGCGCCGGATTCCGTAGGTTTAGGGTCTAATGACTTGTGAAATGAGTCGCCGTCGTCGTCGGAGTTTCCGGTTTTTATTCCCAAAGGAGAAGCAGATGAGTTAACTCCTTGTTCTTGAGTTGACTTACCCATGACGTTCGCTTCCTTGGTTTCCTTGAAAAGCGCCTCCCCCGACCCAGACCCGCCTTGGCTTTTGCGTAGGTTATGAACCGGCGTGCCCACGCCGCTTAACGGCACGCCGTCCGCGTCGCGGCGCTCAATCAAAAGCTTACCGATTTTGATCCCCTTGCAACACGCGCGCAGCGCGTTTTCCATCGCCTCGCCGCTGCGATGGGTAAAACAAAGTGTCAGTCGTGTGCTGGGCGATGTATATCGCGATGGCCTGGTCAACAGTCACCAGCGTTAGAGGTAAAACAGTGTACGTACGGCCAATCGGTCAAACAGTGTCCGGCCGGATTTGGGAAAGCCGAAAGACGCGGCGCACCTTCGAATAATACTCACGCCGCAGATTTTTTTCGAAAAGCTCACGCCGTCGTACGCGTCGCCGTTGGGGGTTCGGACGATTTCGTTTTTAAAAGGCAAGTGACCTGGCACGATTAACGCCGAAAGTGTCAGTCGGTCGTGATGTGTATATCTGGGATTGGTATGAGTAAACAGTCAGGGTAACAGTCCTCCGGGAATGCGCCCTTCTGGTCGTAAGACGTCCCTTCGCAGGACGAGTATGGGCAATCGCGAAGGCGGAATGTGTTGGGTGGGAAAGGCCCTTACCTAGCGCGTGTTCGACCACCAAACGAATCAACCGGTCGGAGTAAAACACGAAGTCGCTCCTGTTACACTTTCGAGACCGGATTATGGTGTGCATGCCCCGGATTTGAAAGTTCGGCGGTAACACTATTAGGTTGGGGTATATTCGCCGCAAATCGTTCTGGCCCAGTTTCGTCCTGATGTGCTGCACGATCAAATCAATCGCCACGCTGTTCTCGCCTTGCGCCCACGGGATTATGACGTCGGCGTATTTCTTGGACGGCGACACGAACGTGTCGAACATGGGTTTCACGAACGTGGTGTACTGAGTGATGACGCCGTCCACGGACCTGCCTCGGTCCACGGTGTCCCTCTTCAGTCTTCGTGCTAATCGTAGGTCGTCGTCCGTATCCACGAAGATCTTCATGTGACACAAATCCCGCACTTCCGGTATCGCGAGCACCAAAATGCCCTCGATGATGATCACGTCCGCGGGCTCCACCGCGATTGTTTCTGGAGACGAGTAAAACAAAGTGTCAGGCTTGAGTCGGCGAGTGTGAGTGTGTCGTATTGGGCGTGTATTGGACGTGTATTGGACGTGTATTGGACGATGTGTGGACTACAGTCGTGGCAATCGGTATGAGTATTGGACGATGTATGGACAACAGTCACCGTAATCGGTCTGAACACTCACAGGCGCGTTAGAGGTAAAACAGTGCGTTTGTGCTGCACGTAGTATCTCCTTTTAATGACCGCGGCGGACGTCAAAGCGGAGCGGCGGAAACGTTGTGCCGCCTGATTTGGGAAACGCACGACGCGTACCTTCCACCCGCGCGTGCGTCACAAAATCGTAAACAGGAACCTTAACCGGGTTCCGTAGGAGTAGTTGCTTCAGAGTGGACACCAAGCTGTGTACGTCAATCGCGTCGGGGTGGTCGAAGTTGTACCGCTCCACGTTGTCGTGCTCGTGTTGCGTTAGCCCGCGGTAAAACGAATCCTGCGCGATCAGCACGACTCTTTTTTCTTGTAAGTTGTGCATGATGAGATCGCACACCGTGGTCTTACCACTCGCCGTGCCGCCCGCGACGCCGATTAAAAACGGTTCCTTCCCGCCTCCGCACCGCTCGACTCTTTCGTCCACTGAAGACGCGTATTGCAAGCCCGCGGACAGGTCACCGGAATCCACCCTTCTTCCTTTGCCCACCGAACAATTCCGAGCGAGCATCTGCGCGAAGTACGTTTCTCGATCCGCGTTGGGGCTGCCGAGGGGCGTGGTCTTTTGCGTCGGCGACCGCGGCGGGCTTCCGATTTCGCGGCCGCCCATCCCCATCCCCGATCCCTTCGTCGGGGACATGGACACGGACGTGAACCGCCCGGGCGAGGTCATCAGAGGGGGGGGGTGGGGAAGGTGCCTGATGAAGTGCCGCGGGTCTTGAAAAAACGCATGGACACTGAATAAACTGGCTGAGCAGCACGCGTAATCAATCAATCAATCAATCAAATCACGCTGCGTTCACCAACCCTGTGGCGCGTCACTCCACTCCGCGCGGTCGTGCGTCGTTCGCGGCCTGCCTTCACGGTGCATCAGTGGGTGGTGTGGTGGATAGTACGTCGTCTCGCCGCGTCACAAACAGCGCTCGTGACCGAAAAAGCGTCGACTCGTGAAGCGAACGCGACGACCCCGAAACTTCGGGGGGAAGCTCCGATCGGGTTGGCTTAAAAAGTTAAAATGACCGCCCTGGGCCTTTGCGCTATGGCCGCGGCTGTCAGGCCACACACGCCGCCCTTCTCAAAACACACTTCGCGTTCGCGAACTCCGGCGGCGGTTACGTTCCACACAAAACCCAGCAAGCGTCAAGTGACCGTCGTCACGAACGCCGGGTACGACGACGTGGGAAATCCAATCGGGCGGGATTTGGCGTTCGGGCGAGGCTCTGTTGGTGAAAAAGGTGATTCCGATCAAGCCGCCGATTCGGGCGCTTACTTGTTTTGGGGTAAGGTAAAAGCCGCGTTTGCGATTTTCTTTCCTGTTTCGGAGGAAGAGACCGCGAGGCTTGAAGCGAAGAAACGGCTACGCATGATTCTCGTCGCGGACCGGTGTTCTTTATCAGGAGGCGCCATGAGTTTGATGAAGGAAAAGGTGTTGGCGGCGGTGAGCGAGTTTCTGGACGTCGATCAGGACAAACCGATCGAAGTCGCCACGAAACAAGACCCAACACGCGAGTCCTTAACAACCACGTACTGCGTGTCCATTCCCGTGAAAGGCGTCAAGCCCGAGTTCGACGTGGAAAACGTGGGGGAGACTTATGGGTGGGACGAGGTAAGTATTTCCCATTTAACACATTCCGCCGACTGACTGCCCATACGAGACTGACTTTTCTTTTTACAATCTCAGGAACCGGTTGACGGCGCGCCTTACGACGACGACGCGTGGGGAACGAAGGGAAAGTGAAAAGTTTTTGGGATTGATATACAATCTACTTCTATTGAATTGAACTGAACAACTACTGGTACTACTACCGTACATCACCTCTTCATCCTCTACCTTGTCTATTTGCGGTATTGAACAACCATTGGTACCGCTACCGCACCGCACCGTTTCATCCGCGTCACCTTGTCTACTCGCGGTACCAAACAACCACTGAAACTACCCTCATGTCACCGTTTCATCCGTTTTGTGTCACCTCGTCGTCACCACCGCTCCCGCCCCGATCGTGCACCGCGCGATCGCGAGCGCAGTGTGGATTCCGGCGACGCGCGACGCAATATCCTCCAAGGGAAGACGGTATCGGTTGTGTTTCGTCGAGTGTGTTGTGTTTTCCTCTCGAGTCTCGTCAGCTCTCTCGTGCGAGTGCAGGGTGTGGAATAAACCCCTCCACGCTTCGGGATCCAGTCTTTTGCACGCACTGTCACCAAGCAAGCACTCCGCCAGCTTTGCCTCACATCTGTTACCACCACGAACGGCGTCGTCGAACCGAGCCCCGCCGTTTTGCGCGGAGATTCGAAACATATCGCGAAGCGCTTCGGCGAAGACTCCGTAAACCGCCGCGCCGCGCGTTTCTTTTTCGTAAGTTTTTCGCTCGCGATCCGCCGCGAGTCGAGCGCGTAGCCGACCGAGGCCGAACACACACGCGGGTAGCGAGTCATCATCGCCGTGTTCCATGGCGCCATTCCCCGTTTCGTCGTCGTCGTGGAACGCGTTCGTTGCGTCAATAAACGATTGATGAAAAGCTCGTTCGTCAACCCCAAAGTTACCCGCCGCCGCCAGCAACGCGCGTGCAACAAATTTCTCTTCGTCGTTTACTTCTTTCAGCGCGTTGCGCGCGTCGTTTCCAATCGCAACGCTCTTTCGGTGCAAAACAAACGCACACGCCAGTTCCAACACGCCTCCGCCGGGACACACCGTCCCGGCGCCGTCGTATGGGTAAATAGTCTGATCGTGGCTCAACACGTTGCCAACTTTCCGCAGCGTCCTCGCGAACTCGTCCGCCAGGGTTTCGACGCCCACCGCGGTGCGGTCGAAAAGAAGCGCCGCGCACGTCGGGGTTGACACTGTTTGCGCATACGAACCGGGTTTTCCTGTTTGCTCATACGACCCGGGTTTGCTCGTACCATGCCCATCGCTCGTACCCTGCCCATCGCTTCGTGTGACGCACACAACTCGCCGGTGACTTGTGTGCGTCCCGGTTTTGTCCGCGAACGACCCGATCGGTCGCGAGGTGTCATCGGTTTCCCACCCCCCGAAGTCGATACCGGACTGTAGCGCAAGACAAACTTTGTGCGTTTTTCTGAAACTGGAAACCCCGCCTGCGACGTGTTCGGCACGAATCTCCGTGGCGTCGAGTACCGGCCGCGTTCCCGTGACGTCGCCGACTCGGCGAAGCGCTTTGGCACCCGCGCCTTGCACGACCAGGGCGCCGAATTCGGAAAATAATCTTCCGACTAAAAACCCGTACGATTCGCTCCACAGGCGCGCGGTGATTACCACGTCGCACCCGCCCGCGCCCGCGATGCGCTCGCAAATCGCATCAGCCTTTGCAGTGGCGTTATTCGTGGCGTTACCCATGTTACACTGTTTACCCATACAACACGAAGAGTCGTCACACAAAGTGTTGTCGTCCAGTAACAGCGCTCTGAAGGCGATTTTTTTGTTTTGTTTCTTTTTCTCCAAAAGCGCGTCGAAGAAATCCTCGTTCAGTGAGCAATTAGTCACGGTCACCGCCGTGCCGTTCACGATACACGACTTGTCCGTGTCCGGGCCTGGTGTGCTTTGCCCGACCACGGTAGCGTTTCGGTGGTCCAGAGAGAGGTACGCACCGGTCCCGGTTCGATCCTCGGCGGGTTTTTTTTTGTGTTTCCGGTGGTTTCCCATCGGGTTTTCACCCTCAATACCCTTTTTTTTGTCATCTCCTCGTTTCGCCAAAAGCGTCGCCGCCGCGGCGAGCGTCGCGTTTGTGGCGTTGCGGTGCCGGCCTCGGTCGAACCCTAAGACCAGCAGCGCGAGTTTTCGGTAATCTTCCAGACTGACGTCACTGACGTCACCACGCATGGAGTGGTTATGTTCGGCTGTGTCGGTTTTGGGGTCGCCGGTTCGAACCGACGCGAGGGCGGTTTGGAGCGCCGCGTCCAGAAAAGCCGACTCGCCCGTTTCGCCGCAGCGCGTCACGTCCCCAATCGGCGCCGACAACACGTCCGTAATGAAGTCCACCAAGTCCCTTCCACACTGCTGATAGACCGCTAAAATTTCTCGTGCCGGTAAATGCAAGTCTCGCTTCAAAACGTCAGCGGCGCCTATGAGCAAACACCCCAGCGTCAACCCCCACGTGGCGCCCGGGCCGTGTACCCGGGTATGCGACGCGACGCATTGGGACGCCACGGTTGCGCCCGGGTGCGGGTACCGCCCGGTCACCGAATCGATTTGTTTCCCTAAATCGAACAGTAGCTCGCCACGCACGTAGAGTTGGTCCCGTTTTGTGAAGGAAGCGTAGCTGAATTTGGAGCCCGAGGCGTCATCGGTAGCAAAGGTGTTATCGGTAGCAAAGGTGTTCGCGTCGTAACTGGTTGACGTTTCGTGTGTGCGATTGGACGTGCCGTCACGTGTTTCGTTTTGCCCACCCGAGTCAGGCACTCTTCGTTCCGTCCAAGCGCCGTACTCCACGTGCGCCTTGATTCGCGGGCCGAACCCCAAGCGCGTGCGCACGGAAGCACCCACGGCTTGCACCGCGGCGGACATGCCGTTTCTCGAAGCGGGCTGTATTGTGAGATTGGGAAGTGAGATTGTGGGTGTAGACATCATCCTCTCCGGTTGCCCGTGTTGAGGAGAACGCGACATCGCAACCACCCAGACGTGCCACCTGTGCCTTGACCCCCACTCGTCGCCCCCCCCTGACGTAGCGCGTCGGAGGTCCGACCCCCACGCCGGCGCCGCGCGCCGCGGAGTGAGGCAATCGACTGGAGAAAAGGTATTGAGATGATTTTCTGGACGATGGGTATGACGAGAGCGAAGGTCACAATATAAAAAAACGCTCTACACACGCGTCTCACACGCGTCCGCCAATTTCACCCGGCAAACGTAGGGCAACGCCGCCGATAAGCGGCGCTCGCTCGGATGTATCACCTCCTCTAGGTAACAGCGATTCCCGTAAACCGGCGTACTGGTTGGCGTCCAGATTATAGTCGAGTCGATCGTCGAACGTCGTCCTTTTTTGAACAGGACGCTTAGACGCGCTCGGCTTGTCGAACAGCCGAAGGTTCTCCAAACGCGGGCCGACCGGCCGGCGCTTGGTGAGCGTACTCGATGAGCCCCTTAGGGTCGACCCTTTGAACCCTCGATCGACACCATCCTCGTCAACGACGTGTCCCCTTTTCATTGTTCCCTCATCAGCTCCGAACAAATCTTCCGAGTCGTCGTCCTCGCCAACGCCGCGCCGCAAAACGCAACAACCGGCGAGTAATAAAAGCACACCCATCCCTCCAACACTCGCGACTAAAAACACATACACCCCCCCCCCGACGGACTTTGAGACTCGCTTGTACACCCGCACGTAGTCTACGTAGTGGTACAAATCAGTATCGCAGTCCAGCGCGTCGGGTAACCTGATTGAGAAAAAAGAAAGTGTCAGTCTCGTATGGGCATTCAGGGAGGCGGAATGTGGTGAGTGGGAAAGGCCCTTACCCGAACGGCGAAACCGCGGTGTTGAGGATCAAAAAAAACGGCCACCGCGGAATGATGGGCACGTGGAACCTGATACCAATAAAAGAAAGTGTCAGTCTTGTATGGGCAAACAGTGCGTCAGGATTTGGGAAAGGGAATACGTACCTGGTTATTTCTGAAGTCATTTCGTCGTCCACGAAGTACTTCAAACTCTCCTTGTCCCACTCCACCGCGAAGACGTGAAACTCGCGGTGGAAGTCGAACTTCGTGCCGGCCGGGAACCCCCGCTGTTCGGACGGAAACGTGGCCAGGGAATGGCCGTCCGCGCCGCACTCACCTTTGGGCGCGAAGTGGTATCCTGCGGTTGTTACGCGAAAAGTGGTTTAGGGTTTAGGGTTTAGGGTTTAGGGTTAACGTCTTGTACGCGCAAACAGTGTAGTGTGCCGCCTGATTTGGGAAAGCCCCAACTTGTTTTCTTTGCAAGATGGGAACGGGAACTGTGCGTAGTGAAAGCCCCCAAACACGTACCCGACTCCACGGTGCCTGCGCGCTTGCCCGGCCCGCCGCGGCCCTTGCCCCAAGCTGTCGCGATGTCGATTTCCCCGCCAACAGGCCAGCACGCATCTTTCGGCACTGAAAGCTCGGGCACCGGTAACATCCAGAGCGTAGGCTGGACGCCCGGGCAGTTGTGTTGGGGGAACTTGGCGCGAATCTCGACTCGGCCGTAGGTTTGCGAAAAACGGCGCCGCGTATCCTGATTGTGAACAGAAAAGTGTCAGTCTTGTATGGGCAATCAGTCGGCGGAATGTGGTTGGTGGGAAATACGTACCACCCAGCAACTCACAAACGGGTACTCCTCTGCTTTAGTTCGCTCCGCGCCTGGCACTAAAAAGAAATCGCCCCCCGGTCGTCTTCGCGTTCGTAACCCCAAAGCGCCCCCGCCAACCTTGCACTCCCCAGGGTCGTACCACTGCTGTTGCCCCCCGAACCGCTCCAAACCGGGTGCGGATTGATTCGCCCGCGCTTGCCACTTCGTCTCGTCCAGACTCGACCCGTCGAACTCGTCGCTCCAGGAGAGCTGCCAGCCGTTTAACCGGGTGTCGATTTCGGGGACGTTTTCAGTCGCACCAGGAACCACGACTGGGAAACCGCTCGTGGCTAAGTCTTGAGCCGGGCCCGGGGGCGCGCGCGCGGTGAGCGAAGCGATGAGCGACGCGGAAGAATCGGATGGGTGGTCGCCTTCGTCACTTTTTGCGTCGCGCGTTTCTTTTTTACGCGCCGCGCGTTTCTTTCCCGGTTTCGTCGAGGTAACAGTTTCTTCCCGGCTCACGATTTCTGCAGAGTCCGACTCCGTGTTCGGATGCACGGGCTCGTAGTCCGCGAAAAGAACGTCGTCGTCCCCGTCTTCTCCATCCGTAAACGCAACCCCGGAGCCCTTCAGCTCGTGTTCGTGAAATTTGGACGAGCTATCGGCCGCCGCGAATGAATCCTCGTGTTGATACCGGACCAGCTCGGGAAACGTTTCGTCGAACGCTTTCGCCGTTGCTTTCGCAGCCGCGTCCAGTTCCAGGAGCGTATCCATGCTTCCGGTCGCGTCGGAAGCCGTCGTATCGTCGAACGTATCAGTGTCGAACTTATCGGTACGGCCGGGATCGTCCGAAAACAACTCCGCCTCCGTCCCGAAATCCTCTGTCCCGTCCCCATCCCCACTTCGGTCCTCACCCAACGCCAACGCCCACTCTGTCTCGTCGTCGTACCCAGCGTCTTGAATCTCCTTCGCTTTGCGTTTCAGCTTCGTCGTGTCTATATCGTCACTCGTTCCGTCACTCGGCGCACCCAGCCCGCCCGGTGATGCCAACGCACTCCCCACGTCCCGGCGTCGTCCTGGACCCGGCACCGACGCGGCTCCGCGATTGGCGCGGACGCCGCGTGTCGTGTCCCTCACCGCGTCGTGTCGCACTCCGTGGCTTGTCTGGCCTCGGTCACCGCTGTCGTGGTGCTCCGATGAGCTCACAGACGTGGTGCAACACACCAGCAGCAGCACCAACACCAGAGTGGTGCGCGGGCCTCCGCGTCCAGACGACCCCATCGTTGTCACCGCCCGAGTGTTACACCTTACACACCTCCGATTCAACGACCCCACGCACGTTCCCACGACTGCTGTCACCAAAACACGCCTGGTTCCCGCGTTTTCGACCCTACCAAGCCTCGAACCACCGCGTCTCCGACCGCCGCGCGCCTCTGCCGCGCCCGCGTCCCGCAGCGCCAGCACCTCCACCGAGGTAACCGCGCGCTTCGCAGTGAACGTGAAGCGGAGATTGCCGCGGGCGGTTTCATCGCTTCCGAGAATTTCGCGAGTTGAAATGTAAAATCCGATCAGTCACACCGGTCATCCAAAAACCATTCATCGATGCGTTTCAAAGAGAGGCACTCGGTCAACTTCTTTTAAATTCTTCTATGCGCAAGCTCGCGTCCGCTAAAACTCGAACCCCGCGCGTCCGTTCCCTCTTTTGCACCCGCACTCCCGTTCGCAGGCCACGCCTCGAACAAAAAACAGCGGCGTTTCACACGCTTAAGAAGGCTGTCCCCAACCCACACCATGAGCACCGCCCCCGTCGCCGCGGCTCCCGCGCAAGAACCCAAGGTTTCAAGGAAGAAGCTGAAGCAAAACGACGGCATCAATGGCCGTCTGCAGATTGTCATGCGGTACGTTTTTGCGGCATCACGGGATGGAGACACGACGGTCGGGTACTCGGCCCTGTTGCGGGTGCGACGTCGCTAAACGTAAAGCATCTCGCTGACCATGTCACCACCCTCACCCTCTCCTCAAAAACCACCCAGGTCCGGCAAGTACACCCTCGGGTACAAGACCGTCCTGAAGTCCCTGCGTTCCGGAAAGAGCAAGCTGATCATCATCAGCAACAACTGCCCGCCCCTGCGCAAATCCGAAATCGAGTACTACGCCATGCTCGCCAAGACGGGCGTGCACCACTACAGCGGAAGTGCGTTTGCGTTCCCTTTTTCTCTCATTCAATAGCGCGACACGCGTAGTACGGACACACGCCTAGCTCGATGCAGACGGCGATCGAGCCAGCCAGGGACGGCGTTTCCCGGAAGGCGCGCGTGACACGACTTTTAGGGTTTCTCGGAGAACACTGACGAAAAAAATGGAGATTGCGTCCATGCGAGATTGCGTCCATGCGAGATTGCATCCATGCGAGATTGCATCCATGCGAGATTTCATTCCAAGACATCTTCTGACATTCCCTCCCCGTTCCTTTCTTTCCTTCCAGACAACGTCGACCTCGGCACCTCCTGCGGTCGCTACTACCGCGTGTCCTGCATGTCAATCACCGACCCCGGGGACTCCGACATCATCAAGGCGATGCCGGAAGCGTAAGTTTGGTACGGAAGCGGGCGGTTCGACGCGCTTCGCCTTTTTCGAGGGGATGCGTCGTCGAGCGCTCATCGTATGGGTGTGAAACCTTCGCGCGTGTGTGTGGTACTCTGGGAACTACTCGTTGTAATACAACCGCGAAACGCGGGGTTTCACGCTTGGTGAGATTGGGAAGGATGAGAAACACCTTTGGGGATCGCCATAAATCGCACTCGTCACATCACAACGCAGACTACTCGCTAAGCGCTGGGTCAGAAATCTCGAGTCACGCACCGTCACATTTCTCTCCTCTCTCGTCGTGTCATTTGTAGTCGTTCACGAACTCCAGCAACAGCGGGTTGACCAGATCGGGGGCTTCGTCCATGGGGCAGTGCCCCACGCCTGGCAGCTCGATGAACCGGTCCACGCAAGGGTACGCTCCGTATTTCCTTCCTTCCGTCACCACCTCCCACGGGTCTTTCTGTCCCCAAAGAATCCGCACCGGGGTTTTCCCCCCGTCTATTTGCGGCAACAAATCCTCCGGTAACGGCCCGCCGCTGCGAATGTAAAGCGAAAGTGTCAGTCGGGACCGTAACTTGTATGCGCAAACAGGGAGGCTGAGTTCGGGCCTCCACAGTCACCCGTAATCCGGCCTCCACAGTGTGCTTGGATTTGGGAAAGGCCCGATACGTACCTGTACGAAATAAAGTCCAGGAAAACCTCCGCCGCCCCAGGTTGCAACCCGGGTTTTAAAATACACTCCACCAGCTCATCCGTCACCGCAGTGGGGTCCCCGTACGCTTCACGTAAAACGCTCTGGGACGAACAAAACAAAGTGTCAGTCTTTGGCGTTGTTCGTAACTTTCGTAACTTGGCCTGAGCAAACAGTCGGGCGTAATCGGGCCTCCACAGTGCGTATGTGATGTGTGTGGTAAACAGTAATTCGTCAAACAGGATCCGTAAACACGGTGTGCCTGGATTTGGGAAATAAAACACGAACCTTCACCGTTTCCGCCCTCGCCACGTTGCCGAAAAACTTCCGCCCGACGTCGGTGGTGCGCAAAGTGGTTTGCAACAACTTGATGAACGGCTTCGCGAGCGCTGGTTGTTTACTAACATGCAGCCCTCTTAGTGAGATGTTTAGAAGAATCACACCTTTGACTTTTGTGTTGTCATCCACAGCGGCTTGTAGCCCCGCGACGCCCCCCACGGAGTTACACGCCAGAAACGCCGGTTCCATCACGACCTCGTCGACGAAACTTCTCAACTGCCGGCTCCAGTTCTCGAAGTTATAGATTTCATTCTGCGGCGAGGACATCGGGTCTGGTTTCGAGGAAAAGCCGTACCCTAACAAATCGATCGCGAACACGCGGCAGTGCTTACCCAGGACCGGGGTGTTTTTCCGCCAGTGGTCCGCGTTGCCTCCGAACCCGTGGACCAAAACGAGCGGCGGGCCGGCGTCGCCGGATTTCGTGTACCGAATGGTATGGCCTTCCCACTGCCAATACTCGGTCGTCACCTCCGCGTTGGGGGGGGCTTGGATTTTGATCTTTCCGGATGCAGCTTCAGCCAATGCTTTGGTGCTCATGCTTTGCCCGCGAGCGCGTGAGGCCGGTGCTGTTTTCGTAAACGAAAGACTGCGATCAGGATGCGTTTTCGCGGTGGGCACGCCATTTGCATTTGTCGTGCCACGCGTGCACCAGGTGACGCGTCTTGTGGCGATCGGCGCTTTGGACCCAGCCCCAGCGTGAAACGAAGTCGGGACAACCGCAGCGGCACAGAAGGACATCACGTTGGTGGTGATGTCACTCGGCGGGCGCGAGACGAAGTGCGAGCGAGGCGTGTCGGGCGGAAACAACGAAAGCGCCGAGAGGGGGTGACGTGTCGCAGCAGAAAGGAGTTGCTGGCAGAAACCAGAGGTATGAACGTAGGGGGGTGTGACGCTTTCGGGGAACCAGTGTAAAATTCTCTTGATTTTTCCCGCGGATTTGCATGTGGCCCATCCGCCAGAAGGGCGCGCGCCGGTGGCGAGCGACATCTCCCGCGCGGCGGCAACGCGCATCGTACATGCTCCCATGCGGTCACATGCTACTGTTTCCAGTTCGAATCCGGGAGTTTTGGCGCATGCGGCGTCCCCGTGACGTGCGAACGCGCGCTGAACCGCACGTTTTTGCAAAACGCCTTCATCCGAATAGAACCCGGCGCCAGGCTCCACCGCATACGTTTCATCCGAATAGGACCACCCCATGAAAACACCGCCGCATCGCTTGTTAACAATCGCTACGAGCGCGCACGGAGTCGAAACTTCAAGACTGGACCCCTGCCGACATGATGTGTCCTGGGCGGCGCCGGGAGCCCACGTGCGTCGTCGTATGCGGCGCGCACGCGCGCGCGAACCCTCCATTTTTCTTAGTTTCGCCGGTTCACCAAATCCGCGGAAAAAAAACAAAATGACTGGAAAATAAACCCTTATTCTTGAGTCATCGCCCGAAAATTGGTAGCCCTCGAAAGCGTCACACCCCTCTACAATCACCTCTGCAGAAACGACCAAGCAGGTTTTTGAATAAAGCGCCAAGAAACCCCGGCGGCTGGTCTCTGTCGCCCGCGCGCGCGAACGAAAAACCCTTCACGACGCGCCACGAGCGCGCGCGCGTGTCGCTTCCATGGTGGGCTCGTGCCGTATGCGCAAACAGTCTCCGCGTCATCGAACACGCGGTGTGAGGCTCGCGGTGGCCACCGCGTTTCTCGTCGTCTTTTTCGCGGTCGTTGTGTTCCTCCCCCTTTCCGTGTCTGGGGCGGGGGCCGACCAGACCGCGAGGACTGACCGCGGACTGACCGCGGACTGGAGTTTGGCGCACGACTCAACCAACACCGAAGTCTCGCACTCCTCACCTGCCGCGCGCGATCTTCTTGCCGCGAAGGATGGTGACGACGAGGACGAGGGCGGGAAGAAGGGCGGGAAGAAAAAGGGTGGAGACGGAGAAAAGGATGCTTCTAAAAAAAAGGAGAAGAAAGGCGCCTCCGCCGAAGACGAGGGCGGGAAGAAGGGCGGGAAGAAAAAGGGTGGAGACGGAGAAAAGGATGCTTCTAAAAGAAAGGAGAAGAAAGGCGCCTCCGCCGAAGACGAGGCGGACGCCGCGCGAGCCAAGGCGGAGGCAAAGGCCCAAGCGGAGGCCGACGCTGCTGCGCAGAAAGCCACTGCTGCTTCCGAGAAGGCTGCTGCTGAACAGGTAAAAGAGGAAGCCAAGGCCGAGAAGAAGGCCGCCGCTGCCGCCGAGAAGGCTGCTGCAAAGCAGGTTAAGGCGGAGGCCAATGGTCAGACCATCGCCGCCGCCGCGGAAGCCAAGGCCCAGGCTGCCGCCGAGAAGAAGGCCGCCGCTGCCGAGAAATTTGCTGCCGAGCTGGCTAATGTGGTGGCCAAGGCTCAGGCTAACGCCGCCGTTGCTGTAGTCAAGGCCCAGGCTGCCGCCCAGCAGGAGGCTGCCGCCAAGGCCAAGGAGGAAGCTAAGGCCCAGGTTTTAGCTGCCGCTGCTGAGAAGAAAGCCGCCGCTGCCGTGGAGAAGGCTGCTGCACCTGCTGCGGCACCTGCTGCTGCACCTGCTGCGGCACCTGCTGCGGCGCCCGCTCCGGCAGAGGAAGGATACGAGTCCGGGGTGGAAACCATCGCCGATGCGCCGGCTCCGGCAGACGAGTTCGTTGCCGACGTGGAAACCATCGCCGAAGCGCCCGATCCGTCTGACGAGTACGTTGCCGAGGTGGAATCCATCGACGATGCCCCGGCTCCGGCAGACGAGTACGTTGCTGAGGTCGAAACCACCATCGCCGATGCGCCCGCTCCGGCAGGCGCGTCTAATGCCGAGGTGGAAACGATCGCCGATGCGCCCGCTCCGGCAGACGAGTTCGTTGCTGAGATCGAAACCACTATCGCCGATGCGCCGGCTCCGGCAGACGAGTTCGTTGCCGAGGTGGAAACCATCGCCAATGCGGCCGCACCGGCAGAGGACGAGTACGTTGCTGAGGTCGAAACCACCATCGCCGATGCGCCCGCTCCAGCAGACGAGTACATTGCTGAGGTGCAAACCATCGCCAACGCTCCCGCTCCGGCAGACGAGTACGTTGCAGAGGTGGAATCCATCGCTGATGCGCCCGCTCCGGCAGACGAGTTCGTTGCTGAGGTGGAATCCATCGCTGATGCGCCCGCTCCGGCAGAGGACGATTACGTTGCTGAGGTCGAAACCATCATCGCCGATGCGCCCGCGCCGGCAGACGAGTACGTTGATGAGTACGAAACCACCATCGCCGATGCGCCCGCTCCGGCAGACGAGTACGTTGCTGAGGTGGAATCCATCGCTGATGCGCCCGCTCCGGCAGAGGACGAGTACGTTGCCGAGGTCGAAACCACCATCGCCGATGCGCCCGCTCCAGCAGAGGACGAGTACGTTGCCGAGGTGGAAACCACCATCGCCGATGCGCCGGCTCCGGCAGAGGACGAGTACGTTGCTGAGGTCGAAAACATCGCCAATGCGCCCGCTCCGGCAGACGAGTACGTTGCCGAGGTGGAAACCATCGCCGATGCGCCCGCTCCGGCCGAGGACGAGTACGTTGCCGATGTCGAAACCACCATCGCCGATGCGCCCGCGCCGGCAGACGAGTACGTTGCCGAGGTCGAAACCACCATCGCCGATGCGCCCGCTCCGGCCGAGGACGAGTACGTTGCTGAGGTGGAAACCACCATCGCCGATGCGCCGGCTCCGGCAGACGAGTACGTTGCCGAGGTCGAAACCACCATCGCCGATGCGCCCGCCCCGGCAGACGAGTACGTTGCAGAGGTGGAAACCATCGCCGATGCGCCCGCACCGGCAGATGACGAGTACGTTGCTGAGGTCGAAACCACTATCGCCGATGCGTCCGCTCCAGCAGACGACGAGTACGTTGCTGAGGTGCAAACCATCGCCAACGCGCCCGCTCCGGCAGAGGAAATATACGATTCCGGGGTGGAAACCATCGCCGATGCGCCGGCTCCGGCAGAGGAAATGTACGATTCCGGGGTGGAAACCATCGCCGATGCGCCCGCTCCGGCCAATGACGGATACGACGACAGCTACGTGTATAATACTCCCGTGACGACGAACGCGACAACAAGCGCGGTCAGCACCGGGAGCACGAGGGTAGATTACCCTCCCCCGCCTGCACCAGACGCCCCTGCATCCCCAAGTGTGCCTGCCGCTCCGCCTACGCCTGACGCCCCTCCTTCTCCAAATGCGCCTGCTGCTCCGCCTGCACCAGACGCCCCTCCTTCCCCAAATGCGCCTGCCGCTCCGCCTGCACCAGCAGCCCCTGCTTCCCCGAATGCGCCTGCCGTCATTGCCCCGGTCGTCGCCGCTCCCGCCACTCCGCCCGCCGCGTCCGCCCAGGAACTCGCCGCGCGCGCGAAAGCGAAAGCCGCGACCGCGAAAGCCGCAAGGGACGTGTTGTTACAAGAATTCGCCGACGACAACACCAAGGCGCAGGTGAAACTGTTCGCCGACTGCGCGACCGCGGGGGTACCGGTGAAGAAATTGAAAATGGCACTCGCCGCCGTGTCTGAAAAATCGGCCTGCGCGCTCGCGGTATCCACCATGCGTCTCAACGCTTCGTGTTGCGCGTGCAACGTAACGGCGGCGTCCAGCGTCCGCCGACGTTTGCTGATCATCTCGTTGACGTACGACGTCGACATGTTCATCAATCCCGTTAACATTGAGGATGAAGAAATGTCAGACGCGATCGATTTCCTCGCCGTGGCAGGGATCGATACGGTGGCCACGGAGGACGACCCGATTTCCGCGCTGAGGTCCGTTCCCGGGATGGACGCGGGTAGGTTACTGAGCTTCGCCACGGACGCCGCGGACGCGGCGGCGGCGGCGTTCGCAGCGGTCGCGGCTGAAGAGAGTGTTGACACCACACCGGCGGTCGCGGAACCGAACCCAACGACCGCGCCGACCGCCGAGCAATCCGTAACCGACACGAGCCTTGATGACTTCGAGTCGTCCGCGACGGAGGGTACGACAAACACCGGCGACGTCACTGGTGATACTTCCGTTCGTGATACCAGTGATGATAGCGCCGGCGAAAACGTCGCTTCCGCTCCCGCTTCCGAAGATCAAATCCCCGGTGACGCCGCGACCGCCGATTATGTTCCCGAAGGTGAAACCTCCGCGAAACCGGTCTCGGGCGCGGGCGCGAAGAGAACCGCCGTCGGCGTTTGTCTCGCGCCACTCGCCGCGGCCATGCGTTTGGTGTTCGATTGATATTCTGTATCAGCAAACAGTCTCTCGCGAACGTCGATTCCAAGGCGGGCGAAACGCAGACGAAAAACCCATGTTTATAGTTCGTTGATGTGTGTGGACACATATCCTACACAGTGTAGGACGGGAAGACGACTAGTTCTATGTATATATTGAGACGAGAATCACGAAGAAAGAGAGAGCTTTGTGGTGTGGAACCTTTCGCGTCGGGCGAAGCCTGCTGCGTTGTTCGCCACCTGCAAAGGTTTTTTTAGCCGACTCCGAAATAATCAGGGCTTCGCCCAAAACCTGCGTCGGCGGATCTGGATCTCGTCCTCTGCTCACTTTTCGCGGAAAGAAAAGCAGCAGCCGCTCTTGTTGCGCGAGCCATCGGGGCGGCGCGCGACTTTGTGCGACCACCGATGGGGAAGGACAAGACGAATCGAGGCGGCGCGTGCGCGTCTTCCTCGCGGGCCGCGGCAGGCGGGTTCGGCGGCAACGTTTTCGCAGGGTACGACCGCGGACGGCATCGGCTTGTCGTCATCTTTCTCGTCTCGTTTCGCACGATGACGACTTCTCCCATCTCGTTTTCATCGTTCCGTCCGACGACGACGTCCCTCCGAGGTCCCGGCTTAGAATTTGGAACCGACGTCACGTTTTCGCGACACACCAAACACACCTCTCGGGCAGCATCGGAAAGGCCGCGATAGCCAGGATGCCGGCACCGTGATACACCCTGCCTGCTCACGAACGTCATCTCACCATCTGACATTTTCTCGATCTCATCGCACTCCACCTCAAAAAAAACAAAAAAAAAACACAGCGTCGGTTTCGGCGGGTTCAGCGGCGCCACCGCTTTGAACGAAATCAATTTGGACGTGACACTAAACGCCCACGGCGCCGAACCCGATCCGGTTATTGCCAACCTGCTACTCACGATCAACAAGCAAAACCAAACCACGAAGCGCAAGGGTTTGCGGGATTTGGCGCGCGTTTTGCAAGGCGGCGCCGTCGGTACCGGCGACGACGCATCGGCGCGCTACAAAAGGTCGCCCGAGGAAATTGCGGCTTTTTTCCCGCAGGTACGCGTTTCTGGCTTTCCCAAATCAGGCGGCACACTGTTTGATGGCCCTCTTTGCGTGCACTACGGGTAACGTTTACCAGTACTGGCAACTCTTACAAATACATCACAAACGCACTGTTTGCGCATACAGTCTACTTGTATATAAATCGCCGTATACAGCACACCCGTACCCCGCACGTCGCCCAACACGGGACTGACCCTTTTCTTCCACAAAAACAGTGGATCGTTTCGTTCGGGAAACTGGTGGACGACGACTCGTTTGCAACCCGGCAGTGTGCCACTGCGTTGAACTCGGTTTTCGTGATAAACAGCGGGAAGCTTTTGGCGAAAAACTTGGGCAAAATTGTCCCCGCTTGGTTCGCGGCGTGCCACGACGAGGACGAGTCGGTGTCAAAAACCGCGCGCGACGCGTTCGAACTCGTTTTCAGCACAAACGAAAAAAGACTTGCCGTGGTTACTCGCTTCGGTGACGAAATCGTGAAACGAATCAAAGACCGGCTTGGCGGGTTTGACGTGAGTAGTGACGAAACAGTCAGTAGTGGGACTTCACGACAAAACGAAAGCGGCACGAGCGAAGAGAAACGGGAACGAAAAGAACGCAGAGTCGCGAGCGCGTGGAGAGCGCTCGGCGGGTTCGCGTTTGATTCCACAAACGAGCCGGACGGTTTGTCCAGTGAAAATTTGGGCCTGGTAAACGACGCCCTACAGTCGCTTCCGGGGGACGGGATTTGCGCCAGCGCCAAGTCGAGCTCGCCGAAAGTACGAAGCGCAGTGTACAAATGCGTTTTGCAAATCGTAAACTCGACGGGCGGCGGCGTTGACGTTGACGGTACGGGTATCCAGTCTGCGGAATTAGCGAATAACCAGTCGCAAAAATTGAAGCGCATCTCCCTTTTCAGCGCGCTGGAGGAAAAGGACGGGTCGTGTCTCGGGGACGCGCGCGAGCTGACGCTTGGTTTCGTGGAGAAACACGGGCGAGGCGCGTGGGAAAACACGCTTTTTCCGAATGGCGACGATGACGATAACGGAGGTAACTCCGAAACCGTGGTGGACGGTTTCTTGCAGAGGTTATCAGAACACGTCGCTAGCGGGTGTCACTCCGCCGCCGCGGTTTCCGCGCCCTCCGTGCTTCCCCTGCTCGCGGGGTTGCCCCCGGCTTCGTTGGCGCAACAAGCGGTAGGGGAGGTGAGTCAGGGAAATTCCAGCAGGGCAGTTAGTCAGGAAAACTCCAGCACAAGGTTGGCAAACCTGTTAACCAGTACGTGGGACGGGTACTGCGTGTGTAACGTCCCGTCGCGGGCGAGTGACGCCAAGGCGCTGCTAAACGCGTTCAAAGAAGCGTTTTTGTTCGGCGCCATCGTGGTGGCTGAGGCGCTTGGGGTACGGGCCTTTCCCACTCACCACGCTCCGCCTCTGCGATTGCCCATAAGGGACTGACACTTTTCTTTTTACACGCAGGACGAAAAAGAAAAGAAATCGTTTCGCGACGCCATCTTTTCAACCGCCCTCACCGAGCGATGGGCGCCCGAGATTTTCCGTACCACGTCCTCCGAGGGCGACGATTCGTATGTCATGACATCGCTGTGCGAAACCTTAGTGGGGGTGTCACGCCGACACGTTTTAAACGACAGTTTACAAATAGTCATGACTAAGATGTCATTGGACGCGTCCGCGATGCTCGGACACGAAGGTTCCGAAAAAGGCGTTTGCCCAATCGGCGCGGCGCGGGTTAAATCGTTCCACCTGAATCTGGTCGCCGCGGCGACCAACCGGGATTTTTCGGAAAGGAAGACTAACAACGCTGTTGGGGCTTCAAATGGAACCGCTGTTTCTTGGGTCCGAACCCGGTTCGCGACGCCGGTTGCGCGACGCGCGACGAAGTTGTTGGCGAAAAAAGTACGCCTGGCGCCTTTCCCCAAATCATAGACGACTCGACTGTTGTTTGCCCATACCCCGACTGACACTTTCTTTTTTATCCCAAAAAGCCAACCACACCGGGCGCTGATTTGCTGAGCTCGTTCGTGGAAACGCACGGCGTCGCGGTGCTCGCGGACGACGCTGACAACACCGGCTCTTCTGATTCGTCAACGAAAGGGGGTACCGGCTCGCTCCTCTCCGCGTGCTTCGCAACAACCACAGACACCGAAACACTTCAGGCGCGCGCGCACACCCTCGCCGCGGTGTGCAAGGCGTCGCCGTGTGAATGGCAAAACGCGTTGCGCAGGGCGAAAGCGTTGGAGGACGACTTCCGGGACTTGTCAGGGGTAGCGCTTGTCGCCGCGACGCTCGCGATTCTGGGAGGAATGGACTCTACGCGCAGGTTTCCTAAAAGCAGTGTCAACACAGGCAGTACCACCGCAAACAGTACCACCACCGTCACGTCGCCTTGGTCGTCCCCTTTTCTGGATGCGTTGGTGGTGTCTGTGGTTGGCGTTGGCGACAAACACGTCGGCGTCGACAGGGCGTCCCTCATCGCGGCGGCGGCGGCGACGCGGTCGGTGTCGTCCACGGCGGCGACGCAGGTGTTGCGTAACCTGTCAAAAGCGGTTTCGTGCTCCGGTAACACAATCGAGTCCTTCACCGCCTGCCTGGCGTGGGCATGGCCTCCCCCTGCGGCGGATGCCACCGCAGATGCCAAAGAAGATACCACCGCCGCGGACGCCGCTGATGCGAACAAAACAGACGCGGAAACCGCGTGGCTCGAGTTGATCGGCGCGTTGTGGCGCGCGCGCCTGGACGAGGCGCCTGGCGTTGGGTTTGTGGAATATGTTTGGGAAACAGAAACGGAAGAAGACGATTTTGACGATTCCGACTCCGACGTTGACGACGATGACGACGACGACGACGACGCTTCATCACAAACCTCCTCGGACGCTTCATCGGGCTTGGGGACCGCGGGGGCAGGGGGTAGGGCCAGGTCGGTGTCGCCCGATTCGTCAACGCACCCGGCGAGTAACGCGTGGTCCAAGTTGGAGCGGGTGGTTTCTGAAAACGCGATACCTCACGAACGTGCAAACGCGGAGCGACTCGAGCTGGCGGCGCGGCGCGTTGTTCTGGACGAAACGTGCACACGATTGGCGGTGCTTACCAGCACACGCGCCGCGCGTCGCCTCGCCGTCGCCACCGTCACCGCGCTCGCGGCGTTCGGGTCGGTTACCTTCACCGCGGCGGGGGAAACGAGTAGGGCAGCGTTGCGCTCGCTGGCGCCCGGCGCTGAAAATAATGAGTCTGAAATGTCCGAACCTCTCGCACAGTTTCTCGGGGAAACCGCGGCGGTTCACGGGTCGTGGGAGTTCGTGTGCGGCGTCGGGGCAAACGGTTCCGAAACCGAAACCGAGGCGCGGTTCGGCACGATCGTCGCGTCGCTGCTGCGCACGTCCGTCAGGGCAACACTCGCGCGCGAGCTTTGCTTTATGCAAAACGATTTCTTCGTCGCCGCTTTGGTTGTGTTGATAAACGCCGCCATCGACGACGGAATAGGGTTCGCGGACTGGTTCGAAGATGCGCCCGAGGGTTCCGGCGGTCCTAAAACCCCAGAAAAAAACGAATCCCATTTAGACGCGGCGACACACGCGCTGCGGGTGCTTCGCGGCTATGCTTCCCACGAAAAGGCAAACGCGGGCAAACGCGTTGCGCAAATATTCGACCAAGCGGTGGCGCCGTGGACCGAACGACTGAACGATTTCGGTACCGCGTTGGACGCGAGGAAAGTTCGGGTTTTATCGACACTAACCCCGCTGTTGCGCGGTGACGGTGCGGCGCAAACCGCGTATCACGCTTCTTCCGCGCAAACCGAGTTCACGAACGCGTGCGCGAAACGCGCGGGTTTTCTTTTATCCAAGGGAAGCGACGGCTCAGTGGGTAAACAGGTTGGGGCGGGCGATGCTTTGGTCGGGCCGGTGGTGGCGCTTCTCGCGTCGTGCTACGGCAACTTCGCGCGCGACGATTCCGGGGACGGCAAAACTCTCGTTCCGAAACCAAACGGAAACGCAATCGGCAAGGAGCCCTTGCTCCATTGTTTCCAGCTCTTAACCAGGAAGGAGACCTCCTCCGCGGCCGCCGAAGCCGTGGCCAGGCGGTTCGCGCAAATGGAAGCTTCTACTCCAGTCACGGACACGAATGCGCGGGTATCCACGGCGACAAGCGCTTCCGCGACTACCGAAAACGTTTTGTCGCGCGAAATCGAAAATGACGAACACGAAACCGTCGCCGAGGAGAAAAGCGTCGCGATCGGGTTGCTCACCCTCGCGGTGGTGAACAGCACGTGCGCGTTTGCGTTGGATCAGAGGGACTGGGAACGCGTCGCCGTGCGACTGACATCCCTGATGAACCGACGAGTCGCTTGGGGCGAGGAAATGACGGAACGCGCCGCCGCTGGTAACGACACTTGCGATACAGAGTCGTCAAATGTAGCCGCTGCTGGTGTTGTCACGTCAACTCACGAGACCCAAAATGTGCCGACTAAATACCCCGCCACTGAACCTTCAAAAGCCACGGGATGGCGCTCAGCGTTCGTTGCGGTGAAGTTGTTGGCCGCGTTTGAGCGATTGCCGGTGGTGGTGGCGTCGCCGAGTTTCGACAAACACGAAACCGGAGACGTCGTGCCGTTCGGCGTGGCGGGGGCTGACGCGCAGAGCTTAGCGCAACACCTCGCTAGAGTCGAGTGGCCTTCCCTAAGAACGGAGGTCAACGCGCACGCCGCGCGGGTTTTGATGGCCGCTGGGGCGGAGCTTTTTCATGCGCACAGAGGTACCGACGGTACCGACTGTTCTGCAAAAAATACGAGACGAAACAAATGGGCCTTCGCGCGTGCCGCGGAACGCCCGCTGTGGCGCGAACTCGCCTCGCTTTGGAGCGCGAAATCCTCCTGGTCCTCCGTGCTCGCCGTGGCGTCTGGGAAACCCTGGACCGCGATGGACAACTGGGAAGAAGCGCGGTGCGGCGCGGTGGCGGCGCTGTACGAGGGGTTGCTGTGCGCGGATGAAAGCGACGAAAGTGATGATGAAGTTGATGCCGAAGAAGATGCCGAAGATGCCGAAGATGCCGAAGTTGACGCCGAAGAAGGCGCGATCGCTCAAACTTCGGTCGCGAAAACAAGCGCCGTCGCGCAAACCCTCGCCGCGATTCGAACCGCCGCGTACGCGTTGTTATCCTCGCCAGGTTTGGTGAAACCTGCGGTGGTCGGTCTGGACGCGTCTGTTGAGGACACGGACGCGGTGGAGACGGCGGTGCTTGCCGGGGACGGGGACGGGGACGGGGACGGGGACGCTGGGGATGGGGATGGGGAAGTTGGGGACGGGGACGCGAACTCCGCGTCGTCGCCCGCCGAGCGGGCCGCGATTCGCGAACCCCTCGCGTTGAAACTTTCGGCAAGAGCCGACGCCGCGCAAAACTCCGGGCTCGGTTCGATCCCCGCCAAACCGGTCGTTTTTGTTGCGAAAGGACGCGGCCGACGCGGCCAGGGAAAGACGACACAAACCCTGACACGCTCCCATAAGCCCAACGCCCTGACAAGCACTTTGTTGTGTTACGGTCTTTTGCTGCGGCACCTTCAGAACTTGCCGTTACGCTCGAAATCAAGAGACCGGTAAGTATTTCCCATTTACCACATTCCGCAGACTGATTGCCCATACGAGACTGACATTTTTTCTAAAAACAAACAGCTTGGCGGAGTTCGCGGCGTCCGTAAAAGCCGTGAACACCGTGATGCGCTTGGCGCTGGTGGCCATGCCGCTTCCGGTTGACCTGACTTTCGATGGCCCAATTTCATCCTCGAAACATTTAAACGCATTATCGAAACATTCAAAAGCGACTTCAAGGCTCCCGAGGGCGTGGCAAGACGTCGTGGACCTGTCCCTCGGCGAGGCCCGTGACGGAACCGGCGGCGCCGGCGCCGCCAGCGCCGCGGCGAACGCCGACTGCTTGAGCGCGGCTTTTTTGTTTGGCGATTCGTGGTATGGCGAGCGGTCCACGAAAAGCGGCGACAGCAAAAAAGAAACCCACCCCTCAGCTTCGAACCAGCGCCTCGCAATCGGCGTGTACCGCGCATGTCTGTCCTGCTTACCCGCGGCGACGCGTACGTGGTTTTCGGATTGCCGCGACGCTAGTCTCAAAAACACCCTAGAGCAGCTCACCGCGTACGCGCTGTCGCCCGCGATTCTGGAACACGAGTTTACCGTCGTGGAACGCGCGTCGGAAGGGACGTATTCCGGGTTTTCCTTCGGCGAACACCACGCGGACTCCACGGGCGAGCTCACCGTGAGGGTGTTGAGGGGTACCAGAGAAATTAGCGCCACCTACGCCCTGGACGACGCCGCCGTGGAGCTGAAAGTCACGCTTCCTAAAGCGTACCCCCTGGTGCAAGCCGAGTTGACGACTGGCCAAAGGGCGGGGGTGAGCGAACAGAGAGCGCGCAAGTGGACCCTCGCGGTAAGTATTTCCCATTTACCACATTCCGCCGACTGATTGCCCATACAAGACTGACTTTTCTTTTTACAATCTCAGGTTGGCGCTATTCTGCGGCACCAAAACGGCGCCGTCGCGAGCGGCCTCGCGCAGTGGCGCCGAAACGTGGACAGGGTACGTATTTCCCAATCGCCACATTCCGCCTCCCTCATTGCCCATACCCCGACTGACACTTTTCTTTCAACAATCAGGAGTTCGCGGGCGTCGAGCCGTGCCCCATTTGCTACCTCGTGATTCACGGAAGCAACCACCAGCTCCCGAAACTGCGGTGCACGCAGTGCCACAACAAGTTCCACAATGCGTGTCTTTACAAGTGGTTCACGAGTTCCAGTAAATCCACGTGTCCGTTGTGTCAAACCCCGTGGGGGGCTAGTTACCGGGCGTAGGCGGGGTCGGTGCGCGGCGGGTGGGTAGAGTCGACGAGGCATGATGGGCGACAGTTACCATAAATACGTTAAGTCAGGTACCAAACTCAAACTGTTTGAAGGCGTACGGATCTAGCCGCACTAGTTAGCTCCGATGTTCGAAAGAAAAAAAAAAGATTAGTGACAGTTACCAGTACGTGCGTCAAATTGACAAACAGCACGGTGGTAAATGTTACCACCGGGTCTTGAAAATAGTCGATGGAAGTAACACGGATGGAGATGTACCACGCTACTCGCGATGGATAGGTATAAACACGCGGCTCATCGCGATGGGTAGTCCACACGCTACTCGTGATGGATAGAAAACACAGAGCACACACCCCGTCCGCTAGTAACATGGATGGATAAAACACACACTACTTGTATAAACACACTAAATACTCCTACAGTGCCCCCAACCACATCAAGCCGCCAGCTGTCGCCTGACCAGCAGCAGGTCCTGATCCGTGCCGAAACTTCTCCGCGCCAGGTCCAAATCCACTGAGCGGACGATACTTTTTTGTAGACTAACCGCCGGGTCCCTTAACTCGAACGTGCCGGTCGTGTCGTCGTACCCCACGACCACGACGTAGTGGCCGGTATATGCGGTTCCGGTACTGGTTACCTCGTCTGCTTCAGGCAAAGAGCTCCGCGGTTCGGATCCCCCGAAAACTACATTCGTTTCTTTTTCGCTTTCGTCGCGGTGGCGCTTCACGTGTAGTTTCCTTTTATCCACCAAAACGATCAGTAGCCAGGTCCCTGATGCGGACCAGGCCTTGATATCCGCGATGGCGACCTCCCGTTTTTCCACCAAAATTCCGTTAGCACCGGCGGTTTGGAAAAGCGAGTTCACTCTGCTGGAGTCGTCGCCTAAAGTTTCTTTGTAAAACGTCTGGTCCTTAAACTCCGGATTCGCCCCGATTGTTATCGTGTAAAACACCACATCCACTACGTTGAATTCCGAAAGCAAGTGCGCCAAGTCGACCGTCCACACGGATTGCGTGGAGCACATCGTTCTCATCGTCCCTAGGGTGGCTTTGTGGACTTTGTGCGACCTCGGGATTGGTTTCGGTGTTTTTCGCGGGTGACGATGACGATTCGACACACCATCCAATCCACCGCCAATCAAGCCATCGCCGTTAGACGCCCCATACCCTCCCCGGGTTCCACCCCCGTTAACCCCGCCGCCGTGACCCGGGCACGTAAGCGCCCTTAAAACCATCAAAACGCACGCCAACCCGCAATCCCAGCTGTGCGTTTGACGCACGTGGGGAGTGTTTAGGACGCCGCGCATTTGTGACGTCTGCTCGAGACTGCGATTTTTTCGTAATGTTAAAGGCGGTTCCGAACCGGACGTGCTCGCATCGTTGCCGACGTCGCAGGCGTCGTCCGTTCCGGAAACGGTCACAGGTCGTGGCGTGCCCAACCGCATCGGCGCGGCGTCCAGGCGTAGGGACTCGAGAACGCCCCCCCGGGACGCGCTCGCGTTTGGAGAGTTTAAGAAGGGTGGCGTGACACTAGGAGGCGTGTACACCGAGATCGAACTCGGTGGTTCCGCCATCCGGGATGGTTCCTCCAAAGCTCCCTTCGTCATTATGACTCTAGCACTTGTCGGGGACGTTTTCACCCCAACCCCGTGCACCCCGAGCATCAACGCCTCCCCTGAACGCCACCCGCACCAACGTGGGGAGAGGCCGGAGACGCCGCGTCGCTTCGGCGCTCCACCAATTCATTTCTTGATTGCGAGCTCGGTGACGAAGTAGGAGCCAAAACACCTATTTCAACTTAGTCAACTTGGCGGTGAACCAGACCTTTCGACACTGATTTGACTGGCTTTTATTCAGCGTCAATGTCGCCTTTCATCGGTAAACCTCGAGCGGGAGGCGACGGGTCGCACAGCGGGAAGCCGGGAACGACAACTTGCCTTTTCGATTTTTTTCCGCCCTTCCGACGTGACTCGCCGCCCCTTCCCCCTCACTCGTCCAGACGCGATCGATCGCACTGTGTATCGGATCACCATGTCCTCCCCCGAGCTCGTCACCATGCCCCGCCGCGGCGGGTTCGTCCTGAAAGCGCGCGCCAAGCCCGTGCTCGCGAGTTTGAGCACCGGATTCACTGCCGCCGATCTCGCGCTTGCCCCAATGCCCGCGATAGGCAACCTCGCGGGCAAGGAGCCGGAAAAGACCAAGCCGGGGTTCAAGGACGTGATGAAGAAAGCCTCTGCGAGGGCGTTCAGAGGCGGCGCCGCCGGTTTCGCCGCGGGTATCGTGCAGGTACGTGGTTGGGGAGCGACGACGAAACCACACATCTGCAAAGAACACTTTTTGCGTTTGATCGACCGAAGTTTGTCGTGACCACACGCGCGCGTGCGCGGTGTGGTGTGCTCAAACGCGAAGCGGGACGAACGTTTGGCACGAACGACGTGTTGCGTTTCACGCCACGTCGGGTGACAAACGAATTCGATCGCGGGTCCGGAGGCGTGGGAACGTCCCGGGGCAGGTGTTCCCCGTCCGATCTCGCGTCGTGGGGAAACCCGGACGCAAAAGGGCGGGTATCCCCGGTTGCCTATGAACCAATCGGTTGAACGAAACGAGGCGACCGATTTCCGGTCAACAATGACGGTCACGAACCGTCGTTTTTGTGTTCGATTCGATTGCAGTGCGAAGGATTTCGCGTCGAAACAAACCGAAAACCGAATCGGTTTTCGCCGCCGTCTCCGTCTGATCCGTCTCCGTCTGATCCGTCTCTGTCCCATCCCACCATCCTAACCTGGCGCACCCCTCCCAAAACGCACCTCAACAAACACAACCAGGTCGGTTCCTTCATGTGGCTAAGAACCACGATGAACTACCAATACGCCAACGGCGGGTCGTTGACGAACGCGATCACCACTTTGTACAAAGAAGGCGGCGTCCCGCGGTTCTACCGGTGAGTATTTTCCTAATCACCACGTTCCGCTTCCCTGATTGCCCATACGAGACTGACACTTTCGGCTTTTTTCGTATCAGCGGCGTGTCATTCGCGATCATCCAAAACCCGCTTTCGCGGTTCGGAGACACCGCCGCGAACACGGGAATTCTCGTGGCGCTCGGCGAACTAGCACCGACCATGCCCGTCGCGACGCAAACCGCGTTCGCCTCACTCGGCGGCGCCACCTGGAGAATAATGCTCACCCCGATTGATACGTTCAAAACCACCCTGCAAGTGCAAGGCGCCGACGCGCTTGCTTTGCTGAAAAACAAAGTCAAGGTGGGCGGCGTCAAGGTGCTGTACGGCGGCGCCGCCGCGAACTTTGCGGCGAACTGGGTGGGCAACTACCCGTGGTTCGTCACGTTCAACTACCTGCAAAGCACGGTGCCGAAGTACGAAGGCGTCAAGGGCTTGGCGCGAAACGCGGTGATTGGGATGTGCGCGTCCTTCGTGTCCGATTGCGTCAGCAACTCCCTGCGCGTGGTCAAGACGATCAAGCAAACGAACGTGGACGCGAACATCGGGTACATGGGCGCTATTCAGTCCGTGATTAAAACCGACGGCATCGCTGGTTTGTTCGGCCGGGGGTTGAAAACGCGGCTCATCACCAACATCGCGCAATCAATGGTGTTCTCCGTGTTCTGGAAAGCCATTGAGGGGAAACTCAACGCGGCGGCGGAGGCGAAAGCCGCGGCGGCCGCGACCGCCGCGAAGACTCCCGTGAAGGGCGGGAAGAACGTGAAGAAGGGCGGGAAGACCGGCAGCATTTCTCTCGCCGCGTTGCCCGCGTTCAACGAACCCATAACGGTTGCGTAAACGTGGTGACGACATCGCGGTGAAAAGAAACAACGGTAAGCGGCGATGAGGTCAAAACAAAGAAACGCCGCGGCGCCGGTGACTTTGATGACGAGTTGATGAAGGGACGAGACTAAGGGGACGTCCTTAGGGACGAGTGGACTAAATAGGACGATGCGAGTAAGTAATGCGAGGAAAGACACTGACACATTTTGGATTTTTTGTACCAAGTAACTCAACCGTAGCTCGGGGGACGGACGAACCGAACAGAACACGATTTGTTGCAAATTTCAACAGGTACCTACCTCCTTGTCTACGCCACCGCCACGCGCGCGCCATCGTCGTGCTTCGCGCTCACCCGCTTGTCCGTGAACACCCACTCGTTTCCGCGTTTGTAAACCGCGATGCACTTGCTTCCGACTCGCCACGTCGCAGCCGCAATAGGCGTGGGGTCGTACAAGTAAAGCTCGGGGTACGCCTTCGCGATCGCCGCCGTCGCTTCGCGGGCGTGGTAGTGCGGAATCGTGTGGTTGATGTGGTGCGCGACGTGCGTGCTTCCGATCTGGGGTTGGTACACGAAAAAGGTCAGTCTTGTAAGGCCATGTGTATTACGTAATTACTCTGGACAATCGGCAAACAGTGTGTCCCCGGATTTGGGAAACGCGCGAGACGTACTTTGTGGTGCAGGAAATCCAACACGGGGCCGTACGGCCGGTCGATGGTCATGAACCCCCCTTTAACAAGGTTCCAATCATCGCCTTCGAAGTGCGGGACGTCAACATCCGTGTGCTGCAGCCACGTGTACAGCACGAGCCAGAAGTTGCAGCACAGGTAGGGCCCGAGGTATAAAGCCGCGACGGTCATCGGGCTCGACGCCACCGCCCACGCCACCAAACCCGCCACCACGGCGACGCACCCGACGTCCGATTGCCACACCTTGCTTTGCCACTTCCCGGGGAACAGCGCGTGCTTCCCGGCGACGCCTGCGTTGGGGTTGAAGTGGTTCGTGGCGCCCCTGACCGGGCCGCCCGAAGCGCCGGTGAGCAGGTAAATCGGCCACCCCAGCAGGAAAACCCCCGCCAAATTCAAAGCCGTGAACGGTCCTTCGCCTAGCAAATCTCGGAGTTTGAACACAACGTCGCTGTCGGGTTGGTTCACCCTGGCGGGGACGTGCGTCTCTCCCTCCAAAACGTGGTTCGTCCTTGAGTGGTGCACCGCGTGCGACCGCTGCCAGGAGAAGTAGGGCACCAACAGTAGGGAGTGCAGCAGGTACCCCACGCCATCCTGGATTTGCTTGTTATCGCTAAATGCGCCGTGCCCGCACTCGTGCGCCACGACCCAACACCCGGTGGCGCACGTGCCTGCCACGAACGCGTACGCGATCCAGGCGGGGAGGTACGCCAATTGCAGGGGAAGAAACGCGTACGCCAGCGCGCCGCACCCCACGGTAAGGGCGGTGCTTACGAACGCGTACATCAGCGATTTAGCCGTGTCCTTCACGAAGCAGTGCTTGGGGATCACCCCGAGCACCTCCGCCATCGAGGGGAACGTCTTCTGGTCCGCGTTTAGGGCCTTGCCTTCCATGCCGCTGTAGTACTGTTGCGAGGGAGGCTCATCGAGGGTGACCGCGGCGGCGGAGGAACCCCTGGGGGCGAACGCGCGCCGTCGGGACGAGACCCTTGTGCTGGCAGGGGTGGCGAAAACGCGGCGTGCGGGAACGACCGCCGCGCGCGCGCTTACGGAAACGCGCCGCACTGGCGCCGAGGCGGTGACGGGCACGACACCGCCAGCGCGGCAAAGGCTCATGGCGGACATCGCGGTCGCGGCGAAGCGGCAGCAGCGCTCGGAGGCGCGCGACTCTGTGGTCTCGATGGTGCGAGCTGCGAGATGACGTAGATTGGATGATGGAGGACCATTCATTGGCTGCTGTTCATTTGCGGAAAGAGGCGACTAAATTTGGTACCTCTGCAACGTTTTTGCATTAATCATTTTCACCTTCAACCTTCACCGCCTGCGCCGCAACCGCTCCCCGCACTCCCGCACCGCGTCAACCGCCTTCCCCACTCCGTCCCCCGGGATGCGTCCCAGCCGCTTTCCGATTTCCGCGACGCGTTCCACGACGTCTGTTTGTCTTATCCACTCCTTGGCCTTCGGGTCGGTTTCGCCTGTTGCGTGGAGTAGGGAAACTCTGCTCGTCACGACGCCTGTGACGAAAAGTACCAACTCGTGCTCTTTTTTAGCGCGCGAAGAACGGTCACCTTTTCCCGAAGAGGCAAAAACATCTTCGCAAATCGTGAGGACGTGTTCCAACCCACTCAACGTTGACTCGACGAGACCACCAGACACAAGCGCGCCTGCCCATCGAGTCGAGTCCGTGACAAAACCCGCGAAGGCGGCGACGGCGGCGGCGTCGATCGCCGCGTGCCAACGCGTGTTCTTTCTGTTTACGTCTCGCCTCCCTCCGGCGTCCCCTCCTAAAGAGACGCTCACAACGCAGTTCACCGCCGCCTCCACCACCAATCGGTCCATCAGCCTCGCCTCCACCGCCCAAGGCTCATCCAACAGCCAGGCGTGAAGCGCGTGGATCGCGGCGAGGGAGGAGGTGCTTTCTTTTTGGTGACTAGCGGAGACTTGGGCCGGAGAATTTCCAAGACGAGAACCTTGGGCAACACCAAAAACACCTTTCGTCGTCGTTCGCGGAAACGCCAGACCGACCAGCGCGTCCAGGGCGTTTTGCTCCAGCAGCTTCACCCGACACACCCGGCTTCCGTTGGATGCCGCGGCGCACAGCAAGTCGGTGGCGACTTTTTGGAGCGACGAGTTAATGCACCCTGAAACTCCGTCGCCGCCGAAACGACGCCAATGCGCCGCGTCGCCGTTCGCGCCGTTCGCGATGCCAAACCCGCCGCCGCCGCCGTCTGTTTTTGGTTGGGGGATATCCCCGGGGACGGTGTTGGTATCTCCGGGAAGAAACCGAGTGTCGTCCCCGCAAACGATCGCGATCAAGTGAGGGACGCACCCCGCGATGACGGCGTGCTCAAGCGCGGTGGCGCATGGGGCGGTTTGCGTTGCACCGTTTTCGTCACCTAAAAGACACGCGTTCCGCAGCGCTCGCAACGCCGACTCCCGCGAGTGCGCGTTTTTCGATTGCAAACACCGCGTGAGTTTCGGCGTGGCGCCTGCATTGCGTAGCCCGGCGGCAACGATTGGGTCCCGGGACGCGAACCGCACGATTCGCAGTAACGAGTTGGCCATGTGCGTCGGAAGCCCGGGCGAGCCGACCTGATTGAAATAAAATAAATGTCAGTCTTATATGGGCAATCAGTCGGCGGAATGTGGTAAATGGGAAATACTTACCAGCCCGACAAACGCGTGCGTGGCTTGTACATTTTGCGCGAACAGAGAAACCCGCGCGGCGCGGCCGGCGAAACCCGGGGCCAATAGAAGTATTGCAAGCGCCTCGACGCACGCGTCTCGCGCCTTGCCCGACGGAGTCGAAGAGGTGGCGTCCACGGTTTCGAGGTCAGACGCGGGTGGGGAAGAGCTTGGCGAAGCGGCAGAATTCTTTGACTGTTTCCCCGTACCGCCGGTGTTCGAATTCGCTGAAATCCCACCGTTAGTAGTTCCCGCTTCCTCCCTCGCCGCGACGTTCAGTTGCGCGAGAAGTTTGGCGAGCGCGGGGGCGAGGCCGGCGCGCGCAGGGGCGCCGCTTTGGACCACGGCGGATGAAACGCCGTCGCTGGAGCTGTCGCGCACGGTTTGGTCAAACCCAAACGAGCTTTCGTCGTCGTCGCGTTGCTCGTTTTTTTCGTGAAAATCCGGAACCCGACGAACCTCTTTTTCGGCGTTCGCGTCGCTTTCCCAAATCTCAACACTGTTTGCCCATACACGACTGATACTTTTTCCACCGCCGACGCTCGATTCCTGCCAGTTTCGAAAACCCGTGTCCCCTGGAAAGCACACCCCGAAGATGCCATCCAAAACTGCCCGGATAGTAACCCGGTTGTACCCGCGGTACCCCATTTTCGGCGAGGTTAACGTTTTCGTCAGGGCGACTAGCCCGCCGCAGGCCACCACGACGCGCGCGGCAACGCCGTCCTTCCGGTTAACTATCCGCGCTACGACAAGAGCGCAACTGGTTCGTGTCAGCGCACTCGCCGGGTCATCGCCGGTACAGTTGCCGAGCGCATCTAGGGTCAACCGAACGCCGCCGAGCAAACAAAAGCCAGCGGTGAACTTCCCGACGGCTTTTGTGCGGGTTTTGTTAGTTTTGTTATTCGTCGTCGTCGCAGCGATCAAAACCGAACACAAATCCATTAAATCCGCGATGTCCGTTTCCGAGGCCGACGCCAATCCGAGACGCGACACGATCGCATCGGCGGTGTTGGCTTCCACGAGCGCGGCGTCGCAGGACGCGGGCGAGTACCGAAATTCGAAACTTTCTTTTGCTTTCTTCGTATCGACAAACTCGTCGCTCCGAAAACCCACTTCAGAGTTTTCCAGCACGGTTCCGTAGAACCTGGTCATTCGAACCGCCGCGCCCTTCACGTGTTGTGTCAACTCGTTCGTAAGCATCACCGTGTGTGTTTCAAGCCACAAAAGGTTTCCCAAATCAGGCGAACCAACACGCGTGGCGGGTAGTTTCGGTTCGAGTTCGTGTTTCGGTTCGAGTTCGTGTTTCGGTTCGAGTTCGTGTTTCGGTTCGAGTTCGGGTTTCGATTTCTTCGGCAAAAAAGGGAACGTCTCCGCGGGCGCGTCCTGGAACGGCGACGACGGGGGAATGTTTTTCCCGTTTCGACGTCGTGCGTCTTGTTGAAAGTCAGGCGGCGTCCACTCTTCCGTTTCAGATGACTCCGAGGACTCGCCGTCTGATTGCAAAGCGTCGAGCTCGAGACCGTTTGAGATCGGCGGGTTTTCGTTTCCTTTTTTTTTCACCGGATTTTTCGGATTTATTTTGACCGACGCCTCGCCGACCAGCCACGAGTGTCCCATCAGCGCATGCGCGCTCGGCCGTTTACTCGGATCTTTCCGGAAACACAGCAACAGAAAGTCCGTTAACTCAGCCGAGTACCCAAAAGACTCCCCTAAGGATCGAACCGCGGGTGGGGTTTTCGTGGACTGGACTATGGCGAACATGGCGGGCATCGGGGCTAACTCGAAGTAGGGCGGCGCGCTGGTGATTGCGAAAGAAAAGTGTCAGTCTCGTGTTGGGCGATGTACGGGTGTACTGTATGGGGGATTGGGGTCCGAGTAATCGGGCCGGACACAGGGCACTTTGAGTAATCGGGCCGAACAGTCTCCTTGTGATGTATTCGTAAGAATTTCCAGTACGCCGTAAATGTTACCAGTACGGGCAATGCTACATACGACACGAGTACTGGCACTGTTACATACATCACGAGTAGTGCACGCAAAGAGGTGCGGCAAACAGGGAGGCGGGATTTGGGAAAGCCCCAACACGTACCCGGTGAGCAGCTCGCACACCACGCACCCGACACTCCACACGTCGCTCGCCGGACCGGCCCCGCCCATCTCGATCACTTCGGGGGCCATCCAGTACGGCGTACCTTGCGCGTCCAGTTCTTTTACGGGTTGGTTTTTGTGTTTGTCTGTTGACTGTTTGCCCATGTCTTTACTGTGTTTATTGTCGCTGGACTGTTTGGACTTTATGTCCGACCCCGTACCACCATCTTTATCAACTCGCATCGCGACTCCAAAATCGCAAATTTTCACCACGCCGTTTTTGGTGGTCAAAATGTTCCCCCCCTTCACGTCCCTGTGCACGACGCCGTTTGCGTGGCAAAAGCTCAGCCCCGCCAACACCTGCTTCACGTAAACCTTCGCCAGTTGTTCACTCATCACCCCGAACTTTTGTGGCTTTATCAAGCTACTCAAACTCCCGTTTTCGATGAACTCCAGAATCACGTACACGTACGCGGCGTGTTTCACGACGCCAATCAGCCGAACCACGTTTTCGTGTTGCAAACTTTTCAGTAACTCGATCTCCAACGTAAGCGCGGTTGACGCGGTTTCGTCTAGCCCGCGTACCGATATTTCCTTCACCGCCACCACCGCCCCGGTGAGTACGGAAATGGCCTTGTAAACAACCCCGTGCGCGCCTTTGCCGATTTCCTCGCCAAGCACGTACTCGCCCACCACCGTGCTTTTTCGGTTCGCGGGAGGGAGCTGCGCCATCTTCTTGGGAGTCGTGGAAAGGGGCCCCCGCTTCGCGTCTTCGCGTGGTGTGTCAAAAACCACCCACGTCACGCTCGCAAAGGGCCCTCACCCACCCGGAGACGACCCAGCGGTGCGCCCTTTGGGTGCCCTTCTCCCGCCCTCGCCGGCGCTCGCAGTGGCACGTCCCATTTCGGCACGTTGCTTTTATTTTCCGGGATTGACCCAAAACGCAAAACCAGAATTCTGCCATTATTGCCGACCGCACTTCCGCTCGCGGTCGTGCCCCCCCGGTGTATGCTGCGATGCCCGCGGACGGGTGGGCGGCGGACAGATTAGACCACGGTGGCGACGTACACACCGAGAGCCAACGGCAGTACGGCGCGTGGGCGGTGGAGGCGGAGACGCTTTGGGCGGCGGTTTCCGCGCGAAAGCCACGATTGGAGTCGCGCGGTGCCGATTTGCGGAGGACGAGTTTCGCGGATGAAGATGCCACGACGCGAGGTGACGCAAGGACAAACAATTGGCCAACCGCACGGCTGTTCCCGGCTACCACATCAACTCCGGTAGGGGAAACCCTAGTCGCCGGAGTGGCGACCGTGACGTCCATGGGGACCGATCCCCAAGACTGTTTGCCCATACGTTCGCAATCGTCGCGAAATCTGACGCACGATGATTGTGTCCCGACGCAGTCACGATCCCCAATAAATTCGCCGTGGAGCGTTTCCGATTGGCGAACCAGCGCCGCTAACTCGAGAACGCACGAGTTAGCCGCGCGACGAACACGCACCGAAACGCACGCCAAGCAAGTGGCGTGGCATCAACTGGAGCGGGAGTACAAATTGGAAAGCCAATCCGGGCCGCTTCGGGGAACGCCGTTGGCGCTCGCGCGATTGGACGCCAAGGCGCTGCGGGTTGGTAATTTGGAATTTGGAACGCAATCTTTTGGAATGCAGCCCGTTCCGCGAGACGAACACACTTCGCGGTTTTCTTTCGTGGATTGGAATTGCGAGTTGATTGGAACTGCGACGTGGAACCAAAACAAAAGAGGTCACCCTAGCGCAAACCAACCTCCTCTGCCGCGCGCGCTGGTGAAACTCGTGTTTCGTGCGTGGCGGACACACTCGGCGGCGAGACGACGATTTCGGTGCGGGGCTTTCCTGCTTTAACATACACCGCCTCCCTGATTGCCCATACACGACTGACATTTCTTTTTTTGCAATCAGGCGTGTCACACGGAGAAAACGCGAGACCTTGACGCGAACCACCTTCGCGGAGTGGCGGGACGAGTCGTACGTCAACAAAACGCACCGAGTCGTACGCAAAGCGGCCGCGTTTGAGATTTGGAGAAGTGTGGTGGCCACGACGAACGTGGTGGCTGAAGTCACGCGAGTTGTACGGGCGGTTAGTCTGAAAAAAAACGCAGCCGGCACGTTTGCGGTGTGGCGGGTTTTGGCGGCGACGTGTTCCAAACTTTTACTCGCAGCGACCAAAGTTTCCTGTCTTCGCCGGACGAAAACAGTGTTGAAAAAGTGGAAACAACAAACAACGGAACGACGAAGGGACAAGAGCTGGTGCGCCTTCTCTAGCGTCTGGCACGGCCGAAGAGCGGTCACCAAGACGTTTCAAAAGTGGGACACCCTCGCGGGATACTTGAAACAGGTACGGCCGAAGGGCGTTTCCCAAATCCAGGCACACTGTTTACCCCCGTTCGTGACTATTTACCGAGTGCACTACGTTCCGTACCATGTACCAGTACTGGCAACTGCCGCGTACATCACATACGCACTGTTTTATCCCTCAGCTGGTGACTGTTTGCCCATACATCGCCCAATACAGTACACCCCGAGACTCAAGACTGACCTTTTCGTTCGCAACCGCAGGCCCGACGGCGCGCTACCGAAATTAGGGACGAAAAGCGTTTCAAAAAGTTCGCCGCGGTTTTCCTCGTCTGGCGCCGAAAAGCCGGCATGCTATCCGCGGGTAGAGATCTAGTCAACCTGGCGGTTAGGAAGTGGCGACATGACTTGACGCAGCACGTGTTTGATGCGTTTTTCGAAACGGCCGCCAGGACAAGAAACTCGCGAGAAAAAAGTGAAGCTTTTTACAAAGTAAACCTGGCAAAGAAATATTTGCGCCGGTGGTTTCAAATCGCGAGAAACGTGCGGCGGCTTCTGTACGACGACGCGGTCGCCGCGATGTCCGCGGTAGTCGGAAATATACGGAAACGGTTATGCATCGACCGGTGGCGCCTTGTCGTGTTCCGCGCCAGAGAGCACGACCGGCGAGTCACCAAAAAGTTTTTTCATTCGGTGCTTGAAAAAAGTTTCGAGGAATGGAGAAAGAACGCGCGCGCCGGGTCGGTTTTGGCGAACCAGCTGGTGGAGGAGACGAATTTGCTGGGGTGGCCTTTTCGGGTGCGGATGCGACATTCAATTACTACGTGGAGCGAGCGGGCTTTTTCGAGAAGAAGCCACCGTCACTCCGTGGCGATTGACGTCGTGTTGGTGGCGCGACGCAACCGGCAACGCCGAGCGCTTCAGCGGTGGCACTTGAACGTCAGCGAGTCTGAGTTGGAAAAACTACAAAACAACGCCGCGACGAGGCACTGGCTGTTTTTCGTTTTCAAGCTGTTCCGAGGTGAAATCGCGAGACGCCAAGAGTCACGAATTCAAACCCTCAACAAACTGGGTTTCGCCGCTCTGCGCAGGTTGGTGACCTGTTACTGCGGGTGGCGCTCGCTCGTGCGCGAAACGCGGGCGATCAAACGACGCGTGAAGCGGTGCCGGGACACGACGCGGGCGGGACACTTTTTGGAGACTGGCGGTCATACGAGGAGAAACGTTTTCCTTCACAAAGAATCAATTGACAACAAGAAACTCGCCGAACGCGCGCGTAAGATCCGGGAGACACGGGATTTGGAGGATACCGCGTGCTTAGGGCCGATCGTGTGTGTGGCGGCGCGGGCGCGGACGCGGCAAATCCTACTCGAGACGCGGCGACCGGAGAACCACGCGCGAGCCGAGGAATTGAAAAAACGACTGGGTGAGGTTTGGCAAACCATGGTCGCCACGGACACGGCGCGTTGTCTGTTCGCGACTGGGTTTAATACGCATCACATGGAACTGCCGTTTCGTGAAAAAGTTGGTGCTGGTGAGTTTGTTCCATTCGCGAATGACTTTGAAAATGCCTTTTCAAATCCAAAGCCGAGCGCCGCGACGCCGTCGGTTAAATTCGTCACGACGAAACCGCCGGTCGCGCCGAAAGGGTTTGTGGAGGGTTTCCCTACGCGTTTCGAGCGTTCCGAGCGATTGAGCGCATCAGCACACAGTGCGCAGTCTGGTAAGAATACTGCGCAGTCTGGTAAGAACACCGTGCGGTCTGGTGAGTATGCTACTACTCAGTCGGAAAACTACTCAAACGTTTCATCCGCGGTTAGCACGCCGAACGGGTCGCCGGTTCGATCCCCGGGAAAGCGATCCCCGGGAAAGCCGAAAAGTATTTCGCCGAGTAACACGACGATTAACTCGCCATCGCGCGCGTTATCCGGGGGGTTCCGGTCCGCGCAGTCGTCACTGTTCAGCTCACGAGCGCCCTCCGCGAACGTATCCGCGAACGTTTCAATGAATCCGTCGCCCGCGAAGCCGGGTGTTCATTCACAAACAGTCTCCTTGAGCTCTCCGGATTTAGCCCTCCGGCTGCTTCGCGAAAGGCTAGGCCTCGCGAAACGGCCCGGGAACGAAAACGGTGGGTCACCCTCCGCGGTTTCGTGGTCTCCGGCGCGCGCGTCGCGTGTGCCGCAGCCACCGGAGCCGGAGTCGCCACCCGAGTCGCCGGTTGCGCAGTTGGAAGCTTCCACACACTCACCGGGCCAGCCCAGGCGGCAAACCTCGAGTAAGATTTTCGAGATGCAAGCGAGGGTTTTTAAACAGTAGCGTCGCTTTGAAAACGTGTATTATCAGTCACAACAAAACCCCTCGTCCTCGTCGCCGATGCCGAAGTAGCCGCGGATAGTAAACGGCTCTTGCTTGACCTGGGGCTCGAGCTTGATCTCGGGCTCGGGCGAACTCTCCGGATCCGCGCGTGCCGCCTTGCACTCCGCGCAGTTCTTTTTCAGCCTGCCGTGGGGGCAAGCGTTGCACACCTTGCAGCCGTGTTTCAACTTGCCGTGAGGGCAGGGGGTGCACGCTGTGCAGTTGCTCTTCCGCTTGCCGTGAGGGCAAGAGTTGCACTCCGCGCAGTCGTATTTCACCTTGCCGTGAGGGCAGGGGTTACACGCCGCACAGTTGCGTTTCACCTTGCCGTGAGGGCAGGGGTTGCATACCGTGCAGTTGTCTTTACGCTTGCCGTGAGGGCAGGGGTTGCACGCAGCGCAGTTGCTTTTCCGCTTCCCGTGAGGGCAGCCGTTGCAGTCCGCGCAGTCGGGTTTCACCTTGCCGTGAGGGCAGAGGTTACACTCCGCGCAGTGGTATTTCTGCCTCCCGTGCGGGCATCGCTTGCGCCCCATCACTCCCGTTCGGTCGTCGCGCGCCCCTTCCAGAGAACCCGCTTCCTGAAGCTCCGCGTGCCCCGTTGTGCGCTCGGACGACTCGAGTGTCGTAGCTTTGCGAGGACGTTTTCGTCGCTTCCCGTAAAATTTTGCTTAGATTTTCAAAAGGACGGCTGCCGCTGTCGTCAGACGTCACTGCTCAGCGGTTGCGGCGTTTTCGGTCGATATTGACCGCGAACAAAGAAACGCGTACGTCACCGGACCACATCCCTCGCGCACCGAGCTTTCGCTGACGCCGGAGGTTTGTTTCGCGCGGTGTGGGTGGGTGTCTTGGTGCGCGATCGCGAAATAAGGAAGAAAAGAGCGCGAACGGCTTACTTTTTTTTGTGCTCCCATCATCACCATGGGGGACGACGAAGACGGCCCAAGCCGCGCCCTCGTTTCGTTGCTCCTGCCCCTGTGCTCGGATGCGTGGGTCCAGTGTGACCACTGCGAGCTGTGGCGCCGAGTGCCGAAACTTGTGTCGGAACGGTTGGGGGATGACGAACAGTGGTACGTCATCACGTTTCGGATCCCCAAAGCGACCCATCCAACGAATCCGAATCGCGTAATCTCACCATCACACACCGCCGACACCATCCCCGGGGACGTCCCCACGGCCGTGCCGCATCGGTCGCTTTTTGTGCCAGAACGTCCCGACCGGTGTTCGCGCGATCAGATCACCACGACCACCACCCTGGATCTTTGGTCTATTAACCCCCAGGGGACGACCACGACCACCTGGGACGTGTCCCGATCTCAAAACATCGTCCCAACTGTTTTTTTGCGTCTTCCAATCAAACCAATCAACCATCGTCTAATCAACCCGTTTCCGTCCCCAAATATGTAGGTGCTGCAAACTAAACAACGACGACCGGTACGACAATTGCGACAGACCGCAGGAGATCGACAACGACGAGATTGATATTCTTTTAAAAGCCCAAAACGACGCGGAGGAACAGGGTTTAGCGATGGTTCCGGGGTTGAAGGAAAAAACAGGGTGGAACTCGAGGAAAACAAATAAAATTGATGTTGCAGATGCAAAATCAGCCGGCGCCGCGGCGGGGCCTAACGACAACGTGTGGCACCGCATTCACCGCAACATCTTCACGCACCGTGAACCCAAAAGCGTCACCGAGGATGACGTTTTGATTTGCAACTGCGTGCCTTGCGCGGAGAGTGGTGGGTTGGGTTGCGGGGACGAGTGCATCAACCGCGACGTGTACGTATTGGGCCTTTCCCAAATCCTGACACTCTGTTTGACGCCACATATCGAGTGCACGAATGCAGCACAAATGCACTGTTCCGCGTGACTAGAATCCAACTCTGTGACTGTTTGCTCATACGCATGGCCCGAAAGACTGACACTTTTCTTTTCCAAAAACAGGTTGGTGGAGTGCGACCCGAACTTTTGCCCGTGCGGGAGCTCTTGTCAGAACCAAAAGTTCCAATCGAAGGAATACGCCAAGCTGGATATTAAACGAACCGGGAAGAAAGGCCACGGGTTGTTCACGAAACAGCCCTTGAGAAAAGGACAGTTCATCATCGAGTACGTCGGCGAGGTGCTTCACGAGGTACGGAACTTTCCCCCCGAACGCGCTCCGCCTTCGCCGGTTCCCGATTGCGCGTACTCGTCCTTTCCGAAGGGACGGTTAGTACCTCGTGAAGCATTGCCACGACTGCTAACCCGTGATACTGTTACCACCGTGATACTGTTACCACCGTGATACTGTTACCACCGTGATACTGTTACCACCGTGATACTGTTACCACCGTGATACTGTTACCACCGTGATACTGTTACCACCGTAACTGCTACCTTCCCAATCCCGGAATACACGCGGTCCGACCGACTGACTGATCTTTTCGTTCGCAATCGCAGGACGAGTACCGGGCGCGGAAAGCGCGGTACGAATCGGAAGAAAAACGACACTACTACTTCATGACCCTTTCTTCCAGCGAAACAATCGACGCCGCGGAACGCGGGAACGCCGGGCGGTTCCTGAACCACAGCTGTGACCCGAACTGCGAAACCCAGAAGTGGATGGTCAACGGCGAGCTTTGTATCGGGATCTACGCGCTGGAGGACATTCGCGACGCGGAGGAGTTGACCTTCGACTACAACTTCGAGCGCTACGGCGATAACCCGATCAAGTGTTTCTGCGGCACTACGAAGTGCGGCGGGTGGATCGGGGGCGGGGCGAAGGACGGGGAGGAGGTGGTTGGTGGTGGCCGAACCGACGTTGATGACCAAATCGGGGACGTGGACGAGGAGGAGTACTACGAACCGGTTCCCGTTATGTTAGAGGCGGATGAAACAAAAATTGCGTTGGAAGAGACGAAAGGACGGGAGGCGCGGCACAAGCAACGCGCGGGCGGCGGCAGCGGCCGGCCAACGCATCTCAGCGACGCGTTCGGGAACACCTCGAAAAAGGATAACTACGGCAACGACGACGACGATTACGACGGCGACGGCGAAATCGCGTTGCGCAAAAAGGAACTGAAACGGGAAGAGAGCCGGGCGCAGCGCGAGGCGAGCCGGGGAACGGGCGGCGCGCGCGTGTCGTCGGGGTCTGGTTTGAGACGAAGCGGCTCGAGTTCCGTCGGCGTCGGCGGCGGCGCGCGGAGGACCGGGTCCATCGGGTCGTTCGGCAAAAACAGGTCATCCGGCGCCGGCGGGTACAACAGCGCGGCGTACGCATTGAACACGATGACGCGACGGTCGGAGGTTGACGTCTCGATGGAGCTTCTGCGCGGGAAAAGCGGGGCGCTGCGAAACGCGAAAGCCGCGGTGAAGTGCGTGCATTTGTTTAACCTGGCGTACCCGGTGCTGAAGGACGGCACCCAGTCCGTGTCTCAGCGGGACCTCGGTTTACTATTGGAAGCCGTCGCGCTTACCGTGAACCCAGCGACGCAGCAGGTGCTCATCGAAAAAGGATTGTTGCAGGTACGGCCATGTGGGGCTTTCCCAAATCCAGGCACACTGTTTACCGCCCCTGCGTGACTATTTACTGTGCACTACATACATTAAAGTGCATTGTTTGCTCATACAAGTTACGAACATGGCCTTACAAGACTGACATATTTTTCTTGTACACGCACAGGCGCTTCAGATGTGCGTCCAGCGCCTCGGCGGGGTGGCGGTCGGCGAATCGCAAGCGCCGATTTTACGGAAAATCATCAAAATAATAGACGCGATTTGTGTCAATTCGCCCTCGCTGGTGGTGCAGCGGATTCAAGACACACGAACCGCCAGAGGGTCACTGGCACAAGCTATTGGGGACTTGCGGAACGCGAAAGACGCCGGGTTGCGAACCCTAGCCGTATCTCTGGTGAACAAGCTTCCCGCGTCGGCGGTGGTGGCGACGACCACGGCGCCTATGTCCAGAGGGCCTTCTTTCGGTGTCGGATCCGTCGCGAATCTCGCCGGCGCGCCTCCCTTGTCCGCCGGACCTCCCCCTTCGTTGAACGCGCAAACCAACCACCCCGGGTCCGTCACCGGGAGCGTGTCGTCGCCCGCGTCGTCGATGGCCTCAAACGCGTATGGGCGTATGGGCAATCAGTCTGGTGGAAACATTTCCGCGAACGAGCAACCGTCGTTCGGCACGCCGACGATCGCCGACCCGAGCTCGCGACGGGACGAAAACGGACCGGGTCCCGGTAGGTCCGGGTACACCCCGGCCTGCGGGTTCATCACCCCGGGCGGGGTGGTTCCTGGGATCGTCTCCAGCGGTGGGCACGGGTTGCACTTCAACAGGAGAGGGCTCGCCGGGGTTAACACCCCGGGCGGGCCGGGCGGGACCCCGATGGGGATGGGCGGCGGTGACGGGTACGCGGGAAGGATGGGGATGGGCAGTGGTAACACGCCTGGTGCCACCGATCGCGCGTTCGCGGGGATGGGCGGTGCGTACACGCCCGGTGCCAACGATCGCCCGCCGATGGGGATGGGCGAGCGTGGGGTGGGGATGCGCGGTGCGTACACGCCCGGCGGTACCGATCGCGCGACGGGGATGGGCGCTGGATACACGCCCGGTGGTGGCGCCGATCGCCCCAGCGCTGGGCCGCGCGACGCGCCGACTCCCGCAAGTGAATTTCGCAGACACAACAACGCCCCGGGACACTCGATTCAAAGAGGAAGTCAACCCACCCAATTACCTCCGCAAACACGCGTTGGCGGACCCCAAGGAGAGAACCAACAAACACACGTGTCACAAAACCAACAACCCGCGCGGCCCGGCGATTGGCTGTGCCAAAACGGGTGCGGGAACGTGTTCGCGAGCAAGGCGCGGTGTTTCCGGTGCGGCGCGGCGAAACCGCCTGATGCGCGGACGTTCGGGGGACACAGCTTCAGTGGGATGTCCTCACTGAACACACAGCATCCATCGTCTGACCAAAGGGGACCTCAAAGCGGGTCGAGCGGACCTCAAAGCGCCGGGCGCAAACGGGACAGGGACGAGTTCGATGAACGCAGGGGCGGGTGGGGAGGATTGGTTCCAAGGGACCGGGAAGAGACGATACAAGGAGACACCAGGCAAGGACAACACGACACCAGACAAGTCGACCGCCGCGACTGGCACCCCAACGGCGCGCCAAACGTCGCGCCCCCTCCCGGTATGACCCGCCCGCCTGCGAAGAAAGAGGAGGATTCGTCACCAAAAGGCCCCCCGAAAACCGCGCAGAAGTGGGACTCGCCGTTGACGCAGCGGTTCCACGACGACGTCGCATCGATGATGCGGTACGCGATGGTAAGGGCCTCCCAATCACCACGTTCCGCCTCTGCGATTGCCCATACTCGTACCAGAAGGACTATTATCTCTGACTGTTTACGTATTACACGTTACGAGAGACTAACACTTTCTTTTTCATCTCAGGTGCCGTATCGAAACGCGAAACACGCGCGTTTCATGCCGGGCGCTAACTACGACCGCCTCGTCGCCAAACTAACAAACTCCGTGGTGGAGAAGGAACAAACGAAGTGGCGGGAACAGAACGCCGCGATTCCCAAAACCGAGTTGGAACTGAGGCTCGGGCGGTACGTGGATTCGCAGGTCAAGGCGATGCACACGGCGCACTACGCGGGGAAGTAGACGTGGGGATTGACGTGGCACTGTGTTGTACTCTGTGTAGGTTGAGAGTTTTTGATTGAGGTAGTACTGTCTTGTGCAGGTTCCGAGTTGTCGCGAGGGCCTTAATAACTATTATAGCCCTGGTGGTTGTTGGTGCGTCGTTTCGTGTTGGTCGGGTCAAGGAACGTTAAAATAGCCAAAAGATGTTTTAACAACGAACAGATCTTGCGTGCGCATCGTACGTAGCACGATGGCGTGCTTCAGCGTGTCTGGGATGCACGCGGTGGCGCGGATACCCACGCGTACCGCCTGTACCCGGTGCCCGTTCGAAACCACGCGCGCCACACTCCAAGACACCAGAGAACCTTCCGCGCGCGCCGGATTCGTCTCACGTCGTGTCAAACCGCACGCGCTTCGGCACACCGAGCAGTCCACCTGGATGGACCAGGCACGAAGGCACGGGCGTGCTTTGCGCGACACGCGGAAGCCCGGACGTTGGGCGATGACGCCCAGCAGCGAATATGTACCCTCGGAAGGCGAGGCCGCGGGGACGACGTGCGTGAAATGCGGGACGGATACGACCAGTTTTCAGTGGTACAACTGCAAAGACGAGCCCGGAACTAAAATGTGCAAGCCTTGCTACCAGAAGAAACGGTTGGACGTCGCCGCGGCCGCGGGGACGACGTGTGTGAAGTGCGGGACGAATACAACCAGTAAGTGGCTCAAATGCAAAGATAAGCCCGGAACTTAAATGTGCAAGCCTTACGACATGCGTGAAGTGCGGGACGGATACGACCAGTCAGTGGTTCAATTGCAAAGATAAGCCCAGAACGAAATTGTGCAAGCCTTGCTACCAGAAGAAACGGTTGGACGTCGCCGCGGCCGCGGGTACGATGTGTTTGAAGTGCGGGACGGATACGACCAGTCAGTGGCTCAACTGCAAAGATAAGCCCGGCACTAAAATTTGCGTGAGTTGCTACCAGAAGAACCGGAACAAAAAGAAGAAGGCGGCGAAAGCAAACGAGCAGTAACACGCAGCCTGGGAGTGGAGACTAACGGGAGACCGGTGTTGAATTTTGACGAGCGCGTTCCAATAAATAGAATCGTACCAGGTAGACGTCAAAAGCTCCTTTTCGTGTTGTCTTTCCAAACCGTTTCTTTCACATCGATGTCTGTAATCTTCTCATGAATGTTTACCCACCGCTATTGGGTATAGTATCCTAGTACGTATCCCCTAGTCTGTATTACCGCTACTGGGTATAGTACACCCGGTACCCTGAAGCCCCGCGTGCGTGACCAGCGCCAACTTCAGCGGCGTGTGGTGCTTCGCGAACCGGGTTTGCCAGTTCGGCGCGTGTTTCGTGACCTTTGCCAAAAAATCCGTCTCGAAGTCCGCGTCCACCCGGATTCGCAAAGCGTCGGTGAGGCATTTAGTCGGGTAAGTATCAAAACTTTCCAGCCAAAGCGTCGATTTGCTCGGTACCGTAATCGCGTCGTTCCCGCCCACGCCGAAGACCGCGTATCGGGTAGACGCGGTCCCGCTCCCAGCGCCGCCTTTGGAAGTCAATCGCCACGGACCGGTCGGCGGTTGCGCCCCCCTGGCAGAGGTACCGCTTTCGGGTAACGCGTCCGAAACGCCTGGAACCGACTCTCTCCCAAACGCCGATAAGTCTTCCTTCGCCGCGTCTACTCCAAACTGAAACGCGATGCGCCGGGCACAGCGCTTGTCCACCGCCAGCACGAACCTCGTGTGCCCTGCGAAATCGATCGTAACCGGGGTGATCGCCGGCCAGCCGTGTTCGCCGCCCCGGGGAGCGCCCGTGGTGGTGGTCACGTTGAGATTTATTCGCAACGCCTCGATTTCTTTGGACAGCGCTTGGTTTGAAAAAACGCACGACCCCGTGCCGCGTAGACCGTAGGAAGCCAAGTCCCAGTGCGTGTTTAGTGCGGAACGGGTGTCCTTGTGGCTCCAGTGTTTGTTTAGTGTGGAGTTTTCGTCATCAGTTGGTGCATCCTCGTGAGTGTCCTCCTCGCACGTCCACTCCGCGCCGGGTGAGTGTACCAAACCGCCGTTTGAAAGTGTCCGTCTAAATCCTTTCCCTACGCGTCCGGGCCCCGCGGGCTGCAAAACCCAGTTCGGTTTTTTCACCGAACTTCCATTGAACACGTCCACCGCCACGAAACTCGCGACTTGCTGCGGCGAGGCTTGGGTGTACGGCCAAGAGGTGGTGTTAACTTTTTTGGACTGTACGTACATGTACGCGAACGCGGCGAAGTGCGCGACGAGACACACCCACGTGACGACCGTGGAAAGCGACAGGCCGCTTTGCTTTTCCCCCCGCCGGTTACCATCCAGGGGGGGGCACCACACGCAAACGCACGCGAAGAGAGGTGTGGCGACGACGGCCACCGCGCCACCCAAAACGACGCCGCATATCGAATCGTACAGGTACCAACTGGAGCCCGGTGGCGGTCGAGAGCGAGGGGTCATGCCTACTGCTAACTGCACCAACGAAACCGCGATTGGTACGGAAAGAACCGCGTTCGCAACGAGCGCGGGAAGAAACGGCCACGCGTTGACTCCGCCGTTCCCGACGCTCAACACGCCGATTAACATCAACACCGCCGGTACCGCGAACACGTACGCGCTCGCCACGTTTCGATAAAACATGAACGCCGCTAACCCCGCGTGGAACGTCGCGACACACGCGAGGAACGTGCGGTCCGCAAAACGCGCGACGTATAGGTGGTACTCGTCGTTTTTCTGGTTGTTGGTTGCTGCAGAGTTGCGACGATCCGCAAACGCGTGCGCGAGCGCTCTTTGCGTTAAAATAGCAATCGCGCGCCTCGTGCATTGCAGCACCCAAAAGATCACCAACACCGCGACCGGTACGACAAGACACAAAAAACAAGCGTAGCTACTCACCCACGCCGTGGGTGTTGCCAGGAGAAACGCCGTGCTTACCGCGACCACTCCGCCCGCAACCGGCGCGGCGAGAAACGCGACGCCGACGCCGACGACGCCGCCGGCCGCGACAAGCAACGTCGAATAATTTTCAACCCCTGCGGCGCCGTACGTACTCGAGACCGGTACCACTTCGACCGGTACCACTGCTACTATCACGGAAAGCGCGACGAGCAGAAGTGCTATCGCGACAGGCGTTCCAGGCACAGCCACGACCACGAAGTGTTTTAACAAGGGAAAGGAAAACCAGACCGAGAGCGGTGCCTTTTTTGTTGCTCCGTTTTCCGACGCGCGCCGAACGTCAATCGGCGTCGTCGTCGAGACGTTTCCTTTTTCAACGAGAAAACGTGTTGAGTCATGATTCATTGCCCCGGGGTTGCGCATCAGGTTTGTGTGATACAACCTTGCGAACCCTAGGGCGTTGTCTCCCGATGCCTGTAGCGACCCCGGTCTGATACTCTCAAACGTGTCATGTGGGGTGTGATACACCTCTGTGTTTTCCACAAACGCCAAATCCAGCCCCGGCACGTCGCCGTCGTCGCGAAAAACGCGGAAGTCGGTGTCGCTCTTAATCAACCCGCTTGCGAAGATATCGGACGCGACCACGGTGCCGACCGGCGATTGCGATCCGGCGCTCCACATTCGCAGCAAATCTCGACTGGACCCGCCGTGCGTGACTCGGAACAGCCGGTGCGGCCCGCCGTTGCCCATGGCTTCGAAGTTTACGAACGCGGCGACGTGCGTTGCGAACCACGGGTGGTCCTTCACGAACCCGCCGGCGCCCATGAACCCGTCCTCCTCGGCGCTGGTGAACAGCAGAATAAGCGGGGTGGTTGTTGCGTGGTGGTTCGTCGTTGTACTGGTTGAGGTGGCATCCTGGGAAGCACAAGTACCCGGTTCGAATCCTGGTCCGCCGGCTGCTTTATCCTCTTGACAAGTACTCGCGCTATCCTCTTCGTATGCGTTGTTAGTCTGGTCATCCGTCTCGTCATCACTCCCGACTTCCTCAGAAACCCACGACACAAACGCCCGGAACGTCTCCACAAGAACCGCCACGTTCGCCGCGTTGTCGCACCCGCCGGGCGAAATGTGCACGGAGTCCAAATGCGCGGCGAGGAGTAGGGAGTGGGGTGATGTATTACGTGTTGTGTCGCTAGTACCGCCCGTTAAGAACCGTGTCGTCCCGGGATCGATCCCACCGGAAGGATTCGAGGTACGTATCGTGACTTTCGCCGCCAGCGCGTCGAGTCGGTCGTACGCCATGGTTTGTTCTTTGAGAGATAAAACCGAAAGTGTCAGTCTCTCATAATGTTCGTAACTTGTATTCCGCAAACAGTGCACTTGTGATGTATGTAGTGCACTTCCTTTTAATGAGTGGACGTCAAGTAGGGGCTGTAATCGCAGAGGCGGAACGCGGTGATTGGGAAGGCCCTTACCTCTCGTTGTTTTCCCCGGGCCCAACAAAGGGAACGTCCCGGTGTGTTTCGTTCGTAGTACGTCAACCTTGACCCGAGTTGTTTTCGAAGAAACGTCATCTGCGATTTGTTGAAGCGCGCCCTGCAGTGTGTTGAGCGCGTCGAGCTCGCTTTTACTGCCGGCGAGGCGTGGCTCCTGCCCCAGCGAGATCGCAAATGAATTTGCGCGAGATTCGGAGAACAACGACGGATGTGCGTCGAGTGGAAGGGGGGTCGGTAGCTTCGTGTCACAGTACAGCGCGAAGACCGCGGCGCCGATGACCAGCCCGAGGGTCACGGCACGTTGCATTTTCCAACACGGGAAACCAACGCGGTCGCGAAAGCGGTCGTCACCCACCGCACGCGACTCCTGTGTGATGACTTTACCGTCCAGCGTCGTTGTTATTTTTGGTCAGTTTTTTTATTTATTGGCACGTCGATTTGATGACTTCTGGGACGTACCGAAACGTCGCCTCAAAGCTAGACTTCCTTCTACGCTCTTCCTCGCTTCTGGAGCGCAGACGTAAGCGCGCGCGGAGGTGCAAGATGGGGGGGCAACCTAAGCGGTGCTCGCACGGAAGGGTGAAAAACCAGTGTAAGGAGTGTGACCCGTGTCCTCACGGCAAGCGGAAAAACAACTGCGCCGCGTGCAACCCCTGCCCGCACGGGAAGCTGAAAAGCAAGTGCGTGGACTGCAACCGCTGCCCCCACGGGAAGGTGAAACACGCCTGCGCTGACTGCAAAGGGTGCCCTCACGGGAAGGTGAACGCAACTGCGCGGAGTGCAACCCCTGCCCTCACGGGAAGCGGAAAGACAGCTGCGCAGTGTGCACCGCCTGCCCTCACGGCAAGCGGAAGTACAACTGCGCGGCGTGCAAAGCGGCACGCGCGGCTGCACCGAGTTCGAAGCGGGTCAAGCGCGAGCCGGAGAGTTCGCCCGAGATCAAGCCCGAGCCCGAGATCAAGCAAGAGCCGTTCACCATTCGCGGCTACTTCGGGCTCGACGACGGCCGGTAAAACACACGCGCGCGTTTAGCATAGCTAGCGCTAGTGGATTCGTTTGCCTACTACTCACTTTGACGACACAAGAAATAAGCCCGCCGTCAAAAATACTACCCGCGCTACCTAACTCCCTTCCCCTTTTCCTCACGGCTCGCTTTGACCATGAACCTTTGTCTTGACTGGTGAGAGGTACCTCCCAAATCAACCCCAGTCCCGCTTTCAACGGAGATGCGAGTGTTTATTTTCGGTGAGTTATTACCCAACCCCGAACGCAGCGACTCCAAATCGCAATTCGCGAACGCAGCCTCCAAACAGTGCGCCTCCACGGCGCTCGGTGGGTTGACCAAGGCTACTTCGTGTGACTGTTTGCCCATACACGACGGGCTCGCTTTCGAAACATAATCACACGCGTCTAATTCATAAGGGTCGTCGTACTTTTTTGACTCCCCCAGACCGTCAACTTTCTCGATAACGGTTTCCGCGATTCGCATTTTTTGAACGAACGTCAATCGATCGGGTGCGACTCGCGGCCCTCCCGGTTTCCGCGTCAATTCCGCCTGGGATCGCGACGCCCACGGCGAGACGTTTTGAGTGACGAACGTCGTCTTCGCGAATCCGACGGGACCGACAGGACCTGAGGCGCGGTAGCTTTGGGTTTGGGTTTTGGATTTACTTTTTTGGTTTCGCCGGGGTACCACGTCCAGTCGCCAATTTCGGGAATCATCCTCGCGAACGGAACCGGCCCAACGCGCGAGAGCGTTTGCGGAATCACTTTCCGATTTTCTGTGGTATTTCCGTGGCACGATATCCGCATGCGGACCAGGTGACACTAGTTTCGAGGTCGGAAACATACCCACCTGGTTTCGGATACTCGGTCGCGACGTCGACGTCGGCGGGGATGGTCGATTTTCGTTTCTCGTGTGTGGTGCCCTCTTTTGGGGAAACCCGGGCCGCACCCCCGGGGAGGCATTGGCATCGTGTTCACACTGAAACGCCACAGGTGACCCTTGGTTTTTGTCCCCATTCACCCAGCTCGGGGAACGCGGGTCGTGGTTTTGGTGACCCTCATCGTCCCCATCGCTCGAACTCCCGTCCCCACTGGGGATGAACGGCGTGGGGATGATGTCAACGACATCACCGCGAAAGCCCATCCCCGGGGATTGGAAAATGAATTTCGACGCATCAGACTTCGGCGGTGTCGTTGCCGTCCCGGGTGCCGCCCTTGTTGTGTGAAATTGCGCTCTGTGGCGTTCCGGGGTCGACACCTCCATCGACGTCTCCGCGCGGCGGAGAAACCGGCTCGCGGCGGACGACATGGGGCGGCGCGCCTGACTCTGCATGCGCCACCGAATTTCCATGAGGTCAATGTGCCGACGCGGATTTAGACGACGAATCTCTCTTGAGGACATCTCGGCAACCTCGGCTTCGGGTTTTGCGATCGTCCGAGGTCGCGCACGCACACAACTCGGGTGCATCGGTACGCGCGTCACAGAACGCAAGCCGCCGATCAACGTCATCGTTCGCGTACCGCAAGCGCAGAACGGACCGTACCGTACCGTCTCTCCCGTGTCTCGTATCGGAACGGAACCGCGCGTTCGTGTGTCGCACGCTCGGGGTACATCCGCGGCCTCCGACGTCAGTCATCAGGCGGCTCTGTACTGCCTATCATTCAACACAAGCGGACCACCACACACACCTCCACCTCCACTAATTAACGCAAAAACGATGTCCAACGTCGGCGAGCACCTGAAGCACCAGACGTACGCAGCGCGGGATGAAACCGAGTTGGAGCACGCGGTGGATGTGCACTGGGCGGACGGGCAGAGTTTGCTTTCGCATTTGCCCAAAAAAGACAAAACCGACTCCTCCAGCTTTTTCGGCCGCGACGAACTGGCGGGCGCGGTTTTCTGCGGGCACGTCATGACTGACTTGGACTCCATCGCGGGTGCGATCGGTGCTGCGTATCTCTACGGAGGCGACGCCGCACGAGCGTCAGAAATAAACACCGAAACCGAGTTCGCGCTGAAGGAGTGGGGATGCGACGTGCCCGACCCGATTGAAGACGCGCTTGAAAAAGACCCGTCTCGAAACGTTTGTTTAGTGGATTTCCAGCAGCAGTCCCAGCTGAACAAGTGCATCCCGCAGGCCAACATCGTGGGAATCATAGACCACCACGCGTTACAAAGCAACACCGTGGTGACGGAAAAACCAATCTTCGTGGATATCCGGCCGTGGGGGTGTATGAGCTCCATAATCGCGCACGGGTTCGCGGTGCAGGAAAAGGTGCGCCCGTCGCCAAACACAAAGACGGACTGTTTTATCTCTCAGCTGGTGACTGTTGTCCATACATCGCGATATACTCGTCCTGCAAAGGGCGCATTACCGGATGTCCATTGCCAGACTGTTTTACCTCTAACGCTGGTGACTGTTCAGACCGAAGCTGGTGACTGTTTGTCCATACATCGTCGAATACACGCCCAACACGGGACTGACACTTTCTTTTCCCACTCAAAGTTCCTTCCCAAAAACATCGCCGGGATGTTACTCAGCGCGATTTTAAGCGACACTCTGAACCTGCGAAGCCCCACCACCACGGCGTGGGACGAGCGGATCGTCGCGATGCTGGTGCAGTACTTGGGGGTAACCGACGTCAACGCTTTAGCCGCGAGGCAGTTCAGAGCGAAGTCGCACTCCCTGTCACTGATGACTCCCTACGCGTTAGTCAACGGGGACGTGAAGAAGTTCAAGTTTGAGTCCGCGAGTTGTAAAGATAAAACGTACACGGTGGCGTATTCCGTGGTGGAAACCACGGATGCGCCCGCGTCACTGGCTAGGGCGCACGAGCTGCTTCCCGAAATGCGCGCGGTGAAAGCGGAGGATGCTAGCATTGATGCGGTTTTACTCGCGGTGGTTGATATCGTGGCGCTGACGTCCACGCTGTTGGTGTGCGGCAGAGTCGAGGCGAGCTTAGCGATCGCGGCGTACGGCGGGGAGATTCAAACCGCCGCCGGCGATGACGCCACATCGCAGACCTTGCTACTGCCGGGCTTGGTGAGTAGGAAGAAGGACTTCGTGCCCGCGCTGACGAAAGCGGTGAGCAACGGGTGGGCACCTCCCGTGGAGGTGGTTTTGGAACACGCCAACGCGGTTAGTCGGGACTTTGAGAAAAGAAACGGAGACAAAGCGGGGAACATGAAACGATCGAGGTCCATGGCGGACGTCGCGAAAGGCAACGTGGTTGTTGATTACTCGGAGGAACCTTCGGGGAAAATCGTGCGGCTGGCGAGTTAACTGTTGTTCGGATAACGCCGGTTCCGGTTAGGTCGAGTTTAGGTCGAGTTAATGCGAGCAACCCCAATACAAAGAACATGGTAAAACGCTTTCGCGAAGAACATGGGAATCATAAAATAATTTTAACATCAGCACCCTACCTTCTCTTCGCGCTTCCCGGGCGAACCGGCTTACTGCTGTTTTGAGGTACCGTCCTTGAGTCGACCGAGTTAACAGACCTCCTACTCGACTCTCCCCGAACGGCGGTCTCCCCCGAGTACGGCGCCAACCGCGCGGGTTGTTCCGTTGAAAACGCGATGTCGAGCACGGCTTGCGCGCCGCGTCGCGCCGCGTTCGCGGCGTCCCTGCGACTCGTGGACTCGTCGTCGTCTGAGATAAAAAAAGAAAGTGTCAGTCGTGTATGTGAACACAGTCGTCCGGGATTTGGGAAAGGCCCAATACGTACCTTCACCGATCTCTTCCCCGAACAAATCAAAAGTAGTCCGCTCCGCGAAATCCAGGGGGAGCTTTAGGATGTTGTCGCTTAACAAGCGCGGGTCGCGGTTACCGAGGGCCACCGCGACTCTGGTTGTGTCGCAGATCGGGAACAGCGCGCGCGGGTCCGCGGTCGGCCGCAAGCCGGCGGCTTTTCTTTCCCTGTTTCTTTTCAGGGATAAATCGGGAGATGAATTTTTCACCGACTGGCTATCCATACTCTCAGTTCTGTTAGCGAACCGTGGGTCAAAATCTTTAGAAACATCGCGCGTCGTCGTTCCGTACCCTCCCTGGGAACGCCCGCTGATCCTCTCCAAAACCCACCGCTCGGTCTCGTCCTCCCACGCCGCGAACTTTTCCACTGCGATCGTGAACGAAAAAAATCAGTCTTGAGTCTTGAGTCGGCGAGTGTATGTGTGTACTGTATGCGCAAAAAGTGCACTTGTGCCGTGTGTAGTAAACAGTAAACAGTCACAAAGGGGACGTAAACAGTGGGAGGGATTTGGGTTCCCAGGCCCAAGGCCGTACCTTTCTTCGCGGTGTCCTTTGGACAAAACGCGTCAATCAGCGTGTCCTTTAAAAGAAGTTGTCGTCGCAGCAAATTGATGCTCTCCACCATGTCTTCTTTTTCCAAACGCAGCTTCCGCGCGTGCGCCTCCAAATCCGCTTTCGCGCCCTGATACCGCGCGAACGTTTTCTTCAGTTTCTTGGTAACGTCGGCCACGCTTTCCTTTTTCACGTAAAACTCGTTTTTCTTTTTCGTGTGTAACTCCTCCAACTGGTCGATTTTAATCTGCGCCTCCGTGTTACCTCGCGCGTCTAGTTCGAGCTGCTGTTCCTGCGCGAGCGCTATTTCTTGTAGTTCCTGATTCCTCAACTCAAGCGCATCCACGCCGTGAATCAACTTCCCCTCCATTTCTCGTAACTTGCGCTCCGTGTCGTCCCGTGCGAGTCGGTCAAGCCTCGCTTCTTCCAGCTGTAACTCCAACTCCACGCTCTGTTCCTCCATCGCGCGTCGTATCCGGTCCGCTTCTTCGTAACCCATGTCTTTTTCGAGGATCATTTTTTCCATCTCCAGACGCATTTGGGTTTCCGCTTCAGCCTTGATTTTGGCTAAATCGGAAACTCCCGAGGCGTCGCGCATTTTCGCCGTGAGTTCGTGCGCGACTTCCCGTCGCAACTGTTTTTGTAAAAGAAAAGGGTCAGTCTTGAGTGTACAAGTGCCATGTATGTCGCGATGTATTGGACGATGTATGGACAACAGTCACCGTAATCGGTCTGAACAGTCACCAGCTTTGGTAAAACAGTCGTGATTGTGATGTACGTAGTAAACAGTTAGTACGGGCTCCCCAGTACGGGCTCCCCAATCGGCAAACGGTGTGTCCGGATTTGGGAAACGCGCAAGGCCGTACTTGTTCCATTTGGTCCTCCGTCGGGTCGACTTCGTGTTCGTCGTCCAAAGCGTCGCCGTCGCCATCTTGACTCCTGAAACTTACGTTTCCCCGGTCGTACCCGCCGTCACCGCCGCCGCCGCCGTCGTTCGCGAGTTGTTCCCGTAACCGTTTAATTTCTTCCTGGAACTCTCGCAACATGGCGTCTTTCGGGTCCTCGTTGATTTTGGGTTTGTTCTTGATGTTTTTCGCGCGGTTCGCGTACCGAAGCGTGGACATGGTTTCGTCAAAGTTGTAATCCGCGGGGCCCACGTTGGCGATCATCACGGTTTTCGTGTTC
>Ga0222633_1000280_pt1 | contig 55096 bp, 60 predicted proteins | sample AntAcemetageno48_FD_179816 | JGI IMG/M metagenome (GOLD analysis project Ga0222633, IMG submission 179816) | Saline water microbial communities from Ace Lake, Antarctica - #48 | ecosystem: Environmental > Aquatic > Non-marine Saline and Alkaline > Saline | place: Antarctica: Ace Lake | collected...
CTGATACCTACTGCACACTCGTACTTTTCGTGTTTTTCGTTCGTGCTCCAGCACATCGACATCGAGGCAACTCCTATCTAGTGGTTAGGATGTCGGTTTCTGATACCTACTGCACACTCGTACTTTTCGTGTTTTTCGTTCGTGCTCCAGCACATCGACATCGAGGCAACTCCTATCTAGTGGTTAGGATGTCGGTTTCTGATACCTACTGCACACTCGTACTTTTTGTGTTTTCACCTAACGCCGAAACCCGAGGCTCGAATCCGTGTGGCTCCTCCTTGATTCTTTTTGGAGCGCTCCCGATCGTTTGTCCTTGAGGACGTCGTCACGCACCCAACGCGCCAGTCCCCACGCAAAACAGCCCACGAACAGCTCCAGGGGATGCCACAACGGCGTGGCTGTGGGCACAGGTCAATCTGATTTGTTTTTTTTTTGTTTTCGACTGTTCGAGGAATTTTGTAGCTTCGTGTTTTGTGTCAACACCCCAACCCGCGGCTGCGTTCAAGTGAGATCGAGTTCCACCTTTGGCACACCGCGACGCGCGTCTCGCCGACCGCTCCCGCGTCGTTCTTCCCTCCCGCGTCGTTTCATCGTTTCCGGCCACCACGCTCAACCGCCGCGCGCTTTTCCCGCCGCGTCCGCACGCCGAGGGAGAATACACACCCGGCACAAATCAAGGTTCACTAAAGCTGCTCGCGTCGAAAACCATCATGACCAGCACGGTCCCTGCCACGAGCACCATGTTGAAAGTGCTCGGCTGCGTGACCGGAGTGGTGGGCGCTTTGCTGGTGTACGGCATCCTTCAGGAGCGAATCATGACCCGCCCATACGGCGAGGGCAAGGACGCGGAGCGGTTCACGTTTTCCGTGTTCCTGGTGATGAACAACAGGATCGTGTCCATGATCGTCGCCGCGCTCGTGCTGGCGCTGAAAAAAGGCACCGTCAGCCCGGTGGCGCCCATTTACAGCTACGCCGCCGTTTCAGCATCAAACGTCGTCGCCACGACGTGCCAGTACGAAGCCCTGAAGTACGTCTCGTTTCCCGTGCAGACCTTGGGGAAGTGCGCGAAGATGATCCCGGTTATGATTTGGGGGTACGCCATCAACGGGAAGACGTACAAGCTCGCGGATTATTTAATCGCCTGCGGCGTGATGACCGGGTGTACTCTTTTCGCGATGTACGGCGAAACCACGTCGAAGTCCGCGGCGGACGGAGGCCCGTCCACGGGCATGTACGGCATCGCGTTGATGGTCGGGTACCTGGGTTTCGACGGGTTCACGTCGACGTTCCAGGACAAACTGTTCAAAGGGTACAACATGGAGACGTATAACCAGATGCTGTGGGTGAACTTTTGCAGCGCCACGATTTCGTCGGTGTGGTTGTTCAGCGACTCGTCCATGGGGACCGCGATTGAGTTCATCAAAAATCACCCCGAGGCGTTGAATGACGTCTTGATTCTCTCAGCGGCGTCAACATGCGGCCAGGTATGGCCTTGCGCGTTTCCCAAATCCAGGCGCGCTGTTTCAAGCCCCTCTCTTTGAGTGCACTACTTGTGATGTACGTAGTAGTGTACACTACTAGAAACTGTAGTGTACACTACTAGTAACATTTAGCAGTACTGCACTACCCTAACATGTACCAGTACTGGCAAGTGTTACAAACCCACACTCGCCGACTCAAGACTGACGCTTTGTTTTACCCATCGCAAGCTGTGCATCCTGTACACGATTCGCGAGTTCGGCGCGCTTTTGTTCGCCACCATCATGACCACGCGGCAGTTCCTTAGCATTTTACTCTCGTGCATCATCTTCATGCACCCCCTGACGCTGATGCAGTGGCTCGGCACCGGGCTTGTTTTCGTCTCACTTTACTACCAGGCGTTCGTGAAATCAGCGGCGAAGAAGGAAGACGCCAAGGCGGAGGAGGTGCTGCCCACGAACGGCGCGACTGGGGACGCCAAAGCGGCGTAGGTAAAACGAGCGCCCCGCGCGACGGTCACGTCGATTGAGGGGGAATCCCAACCCCGAACACCGCGAAAAGCGCGAGAGGAGTGAGTGTTTAGGTACGATGTAGTGGTGCCACACTACGCATTTGTGGGAGTTAAATATAAGTCACGTTCGATACGCGCGCTCCGTCTCGGCATCTTCTCGGCGTCTTAACCAGGTACTCTTTCTCGAAATTGATCCCACCAAAAAGTAACTAATCCCTCGCTTCACAACTCGGCGCATGTGGCGCCGGTCCCCTCCGGACCGGCTGGACGCCTTGGCATCGCGTCTTCACGTCACAACCCCCGAGCGCGCAAGGGACGTTCTCACCGCGGCTGTGTTGTGCGAGTGCGTGGGGCGCGATGGGGACGTGCGCGGGTCGTTTGCGAGATTAAAAAATGCGTTCCCGGAAAGTTTAATCACCACAAACGCGCTGAGCGTCTCTGGTGACCACGTCCGGCACCGGTACTTAGTCGCGGACTCACCAGACGCGATATACGTCGCGTGTGCGGGTACCAGGGGGACGCAGGATTTCATGGCGGACGTGTCCGTTGCTCGAACGAGCCTGACACTCGAATCTGAGTCTGGAAATGGCCAAAAACTTAAAGCCCAAAAGCAAAAGAAGCTCGCCGCGCACGCCGGGTTCGCCAACCGCGCGAAAGGGTTACGCACCCCCGTTGGGTTTTTATTCCGCAAAGCGGTTACCTGTGGCAAACGATTGGTGCTTTGCGGACATTCCTTAGGCGGTGCCGTCGCGTCTCTGGCGCTATTGAACCTGTTACTGGACATCGATGACGGAGGGTTCGACGACGCTTTTTCGGGAAAACATTTAAGCGCCGCAGCGCTCGTCCGCGACGGTGCCATTTCTTGCGTCGGGTACGCCGCCCCCCCCTCCGGCGACGACGCCATGCGTCAGTACGTGATGGAAAAAGGGTGGAAAGACGCGTTCATGAACATCTGCGCACCGGAAGATTTCGTGCCCCGGTTACTACTGGGTTCCGTGCGCGGGGGAGTGATTAAGGAGGAAAAAACGGAAAAACTCGATTTTGATGCTCGGAAGAAACGTCCCGGGTGGGGCGCTTCGTTCGTGCACGTCAGTAAAATTCACGTCCTGTTCAGAAACGGCTTTGTCCATGTAATGCCCGTGCATGCGTTGCTTGACCTACCCGAAGCGAACGCCGGGGTATCTAGTCTGGGTTTATTGGGAACCTCAGGTGGGTTTTCGGGCGCGGGAAAAAAGGTGAAACACGCGCTCGCGGAACACACCATGCGGGCGTATCGATCCAAGCTGTTACAAACGGTAGCGGTGAGTAGTGCCGAAAATGTGAAAAGTCCCGCAGTGATGCGTATCGCGAAGTACCTCCAGTGGGTTCCCGGTGTGCGTCGTTTTGTTTCGTGGAACTCGGAGCACGCGGAACCACGCCGGAAGCCTACGACGCCGCTCTCCGCGGAACCCGCGAAGACGATCGAACCGCAACCGCGGCCGAGCTCAGCGGTCGGCGTTGTGGTGGTCGGTGTCGGAACCGGTGTCGGAACCGGTGTCGGAACTGGTGTCGGAACTAATCCTGAAGCACGTAGTGACAGTAACCAGTACCGCAAAAGTGTTAACAGCAAAACCCTCCCCGTCGCGCTTCGCGTCACCGTCACCGGCGCCGACTTGGAACTCGCCACCTCCGCGAGGGCCGAGGTTGGGGGCTGGCCGTGTTTAGCGTTTGTCGAGACTAAAAGCTCTGACGAAAAAAACGGGCGGGTTCCAAACCAGGCTGCCAACGAGGGTACTGGGGAGACAAAAACCACCGCAAAAGAGTTCGAAAACTCCTCGCGTATCACTACCCTCGTGGTACGCATAGCACCCCCCACGTTCCACGGCGCGGAGTTGCCTGACCATTTGTTCCCGAACGGGGGGCGGGACGCGTCGAGTTGGAAAAACACGGCGCTGTTTCTACGCGGCGATTTCGGCGACGCGCCAATCGCGGTAAACGTTTCGGGAACGGAGGGGGTTACGAAACGAAGCAGGTTGTGACGCGGTGCGCGGTGACTAGAGTTACTAGCTAGTGTTAGTAACTAGAGTTACTAGATAGTAACTTGAGGTACGGTTGGGTCCGGGTTCGGCGGTTGTCCGAGTTGTCCGGGTTTGTAGTCGTACGTAGTAAGCTAGGTAAATTGCGGGAAGATAAGGTTCACGACGGGGACGAAGGATACTTTCGGAGATGCTGCGTTCGATAAAATACTCCGCACACGTTAGCTCGATGTTCGTAAAAGCCGTTGTGCGGTAGAATTAGTGGAATGGTAAACCGTGGATATTATAAAACTTTACGGTGTTTATGGTACAGCGTCGCGTTTGATCGTTCACTCAAACCCGCCTGTGCCCTACGTAAAGGGACGCGCTATGTTGTGTTATGTACCTTCGCTTTCGAAGGTAGGTGACGTGTGTGTCACGCAGGGTGAAAATTTACCCCTCCCCGTGGGTCGACCGTCCCTGCTGTGGGTCGACCCTGGTCATCAAATTTGAGGGGACGCTACGCGTCCCCCAGGATAGTAATACCGCATATCCTGTAGTCTAGTGTTTATTTGTGTTCGTACGTATCGGGCGACGTACCCGTAGTAGCGGTGTGTACGTTTCGTCCGTCCGCGGAACCGTTCCCCTTAAAGCGTGTGGCTTAGAAGGTAGTCGTACTGCCTCGCGATGAGCGCCAGTTTCGAAAGAAGCACCTTGTCGTCTTCCAGCATCTGCTCCAGGTTTTGCTTCCCAGACACCAGATCCTTGAGCTGCGCGGCGCCGAGCACGGTGCGCAACACGCTGCCGCCCGGGATATCCACGGGCTGCCCGGTGAGACACCGCTGGGACGCGACCCGTCGCTCCGCCATCGTGCTTTCGGGGGCGAGGAACTCGGAAATATCCGCCGTCATCAGGGCGTAGACTTTCTTCAACTCGGGGGTTGACAAGTAAGGCCCGTCCGTGTCGGATTTGAGCCTCACGGCGACGATCGTGTTGACCCCCCCCAGTTGCCAGTCCCCTTCGTAGTCCGTAGCCGGTACGTACTCCAGGTGCGGTGCGAACTGCGTCGCGGCGAGGCGCATGGCGTGGACCCAATCGCGTACGTGTTCCTCGACTCGCACCAAGCCGCCCGCGTTTTCAGTCTCCAACCGCAACGTTTCCATCTCGTGCAACCCAGCGGCCCACCGCAGTAACACGCCGACGTTGCAGAACCCGGGGGGCATGGCGTCGTGCAGCCTTGGCAGGACGTCGCCGATGTCGTGGTGCGTGAGGTACGACGCGCACGCCTCCGCGAGCACGGCTAGTGTTTTCGGGGCCTCCGCGTCCAGGTGGACGTTCATGCGGTCCACGGCTGATACCAAACAAAAAAAGTGTCAGTCCCGTATGGGCAAACAGATTTGGTATTTGCGAAACGCGCAATCCGTACCTTCGTGCGGGAAAAACACGCCGCTGCCAAACGACGGACCGCCGAAAAACTTGGAGGAGGTCATCAAAACCGGGCCTGCGGTGGGAACGAAAAAGGTCAGTCTTGAGTCTTAGTGGTATGGGCAAACAGTCTACTTGTGATATATGTTGGGTTTGTAGCAGTACGGTAAATGTGAGTAGTAGTGCACTCAAAACAGTCACAGAGGGGCTTGAAACAGTGCCGCCTGATTTGGGAAACCCCCGTCCGGCCGTACCTTGTTCGTCCAGCCAGCGCGGGATCAGCTCCGGGTGGTGTCGCATCTGGCACGCGTCCAAAACGGACACGATTCTGTTGCCAAACTCGCGTTTCAGGGTGTCGGCAACGACCGGCGAGGGTAACCGGAGGCCGGTTTTCGACCCGGCCACGGTGTGTAACACCACGACGCACGCCGGGTCGGCGGCGAGCGCTTTGCGCGCCGCGGCGAAAATCAACTCGTCGTAATCGAGCCTCGCGCCTCCGTCAAGCGCGTCCGGCCCACCTCTCGCCACGAGCTCCACCGCGTCCATGTCCGCCAGCTCGTGCAGCGCGGGAAGCTCTTGGCCCATCGCGACGTGGTTCCCCCCGAGGGGGACTGACTTTGAAAAGAAACGGCCCATCGCCGCCTCCGTGGTGCCGCTGCCCACCTCGCCGGCGCACGCCACTAAGGACACGACGTTGCCCCTCGTCGGGTCGTCGCTGAACTGTTTCGGCCGGCCTGCGAAGCTCGCGGTTGTCAACCCCGTACGCGCCAGGTGTCGCGACTCGAGAACGGCTTGTAACAAAGGCATCGTTTCCGCGTCCGTGCCGGACGGGTGAATCACCATGCGCCCTTTGCCTGATTGTAAAAAAAGAAATGTCAGTCTGGTATGGGCAATCAGTCGGCGGAATGTGGAAATGGGAAATACGTACCCGCGCAGAACAGCGACTCCACGCGCGTTCGCACTTCATCCATGAGCTCCACGTCCGCGTGGACGTCTCCATCCCACAAACGGTGCACCATCTGCTTGGAAGCCTCAAGCGCGCCGTCCGTGGGTGAGCTGGAGGTACACGTCCCGCGGTGTAACAAATCGGGAGGCCGCACGTACATACCGGTGAAGTACTTGTTCAACCGTAACTCGCCGTGAAACGTGGAGCGGTCGTCCGAGCCTTTCTCCATTAAACACACCACGGATTCGTGCACGATGCAGTGCTCCAGCAAACGCACCAACTGCGTGACGCGTTCGTGCTCCAAAAGCCGGCGGGTCATGCCGTTCGCGGCGCGCGCGGCGATTTGCGCGTCGACTTTGGGAAGCGGAAACACAATCTCCGCCATCATCATTCCGCTTTCGGGAACCAGCCTTACGTCCACGGTTTCGTCCGCAACGAGAACGTCGCACACGTTCCGTGTGACCCTCGCGACGTCATCAAGGCCTTCCATTCTAGGCGAGCCCATCAGGAACTGAACCGCGCATCCGTCCCGCAGGTTCTTGTGCCCGAACAAACGGAAGTGCTGCGACGCGACTAACAGTTCCTTGAAAATCTTAACCTGCGCGGCGCCGTCCGCCCTGAGTTCCTCCGCGGTGCGTTCGTCCACGTCGTGTTCGTCGTGGTCGTCGGAATCCGGGTCACTCGGGGCCCACAGGTCAGGAGAAATCTCCACAAGGTCGCGCAGACGCGTCACGCGCATGCTGTGCCGAACGCCAACCGCGATGCGGGGCTTGTCGGCGGCGCCCGCTCCGGCGGATTCGGCGCGGCGCTCCTCGGCACGGCGCGCGGTGGTGCGCGTTTTTAAGGTGCGGCGTTTGGTGTGTGTGCGTCGCCGTGTGGTGAGCGCGTAGGCGCCGGGCGCCAGGCCTACGGCGGAGGTCTGGGAGAGTGACATCTTTTGAGAAGTCGGAGGTGGAGAGTCTTTTTGCGGGGTGTTTGGTTTGCTGCTCAGAACGAGTCAGCGGACGAATAAACGCCGAAGGAGTGACAGGCGGCCGCCTCTGTCACTCAGATAAAAGCTGGTGCTCAGACCAGAAAAGCACGTCGCCCGGGGCGACTGCGTGTAGCGCGGAGAGGCTGTTGTTGAGGACGGGGAGAGGGGTGGGAGGAGGCGGGGGTCAGGACGTGCACCACGGATTTGCGGCGGTCGATTAAATTCACCAGGTGGCCAAAACTTTGGATGTGTCAGATTTCGGACGTGTCGTGCGCGCTGCGTGCGGTTCGGAATCGACGAAAGACCGCGTGGGGACACCGGGGACGGTCGCGTCACTGTGTGCAACCCGATGGACGCGCTGAACCACAGGGACCGTCCCCTTCACCCGGTCTCCTTCCCGTCCCGAACGCACACATCATCAATAATCCGCGTCGCGGAATTGTTCGTAGTGTGCGTCCCGAGTGCGCGGATTGGACCCGGGAAAGGGCTCGTGTCTCCGTTTCGAGTGCGTAAACACCCCAGAGGTGCGCTTGATGGGTTGCCGTGGATATCGTGACTCCGAAACCTCACAAAACCAGCGCGTTTCGGGGACACCAGGCACCAGGGAAGCTCCGTTGGCATCGACTAGGGCCTCCACGTGGAAATTGGAACACGCAGCAGCAGGGATGGATGATTCTCCGCGCGCGAATCCTGACGGGAACACGCGGTTCGTGACGTCTTCGAAAGAAAAAAAACGAATCTGAGTGGATGCCACACCACACGTACCTTCGGAGAAGCCTCGAACGCGAATCACACGACCTTTGGAGGTGCGTGCGAGTGTACTGCGGTGGCCAGGACGCTGCGTCGGCATTGAAAAACGGAAAACTCGTGCGAAGTCTGCAATTTTACGTTTTGGCAAAATTGCCACAAATGACAAAACTCGTACCGGTACGGTATGCGCAAACAGACTCCCTGCGTTTCCCATTTCTGAAAAGCCTCGTCAGCCGCAATCTCCCCAAAACGGCGGCGATTCCGCGGCGAGGGTGCCGTGGAGAAACGCCTGGAACGTGGCACAGACCGCAACGATTGGCTCGCGTTTGACCGGTGCGGTTGACCGACTCGTTTTGACGATAAAAAAGCAACGGCTTGGAAAAACGGCTTGAAAGGGATTTGCACGATCAAACGTGCAGACACGCCTTTTGGCCAAGCGCTTTTGCGTAGTACGCCTTGTTGCTTTCCATCAACTCCTTCCCACCTCTCCGGCCTGCGTGGCAAGGGTACCTGGCACAGTGGGTCGCACCGGACGTCCGGCGCGCACGAGAGGTGAACCCGAGGTTCGTACCCGTGACACCGCTGGTGCGGGGCTTAGAGGAAAGGGGTCTGGGGACACCCGAAGCCACGACAAAGGCCGCGCGCGTCTTTTTTGTGAAACGTCCGAGAAAAGTGCGTTGACGAACGAGATTCGAGCCATGCCTTCGTCGATGGCGTCGTCCCGCGTTTCCGTCCACAGTGTGAATGGCACCCATCTCGCGCAAATGCGATGCCGCGCCGCGAAGGACAAGCTCAGGATCGTGAACGAGGCCATTAAGGCGCATGAGGCGTACCTCGAGTCGCTTGATTTGTACGAGCTCGAGGTCGTGGCGTGGAACGCGAAACGCGCGCCGCTTGAAGCGGAGGTGGAGCTGCAGCAGCAACGGGTGCTTGCTTTTGAACACAAAAAACGGCTCATCGGCGCTGGATCCGGAGTACGGGGCGATGGGGACGACGACGACCCGAACGACACGCTGTCACGGCTTGAAACGCACGCGCGGGATGCGCGTGCTGCCTTGTTTTTGATGGATTCTGCATCGCCTGTTTCTCCAAAAGAGCAGGACAACTTGAACGAACCGCGCGTCGCGCTCGACGGCACGGAAGGGGGGGCTTTGTTTTTGCTTTGCTGCGGTGTTTCGGAAGGCTTAGGGGATGTTGGCGTGTCTTTAGTGAAGCAGCTGTTGTCACGAGGTGCGAATGTCAACTCGATTGGAGACCGCCCCTCCTTTGGAAAAAAGCTTACTCCCCTGGCGTTGGCGCTCGCGTCCTTGGAAGGCTTCGTGGATCCCGGCGATTCGGTTCACGTAACCGAATATGGGTTCGTTGATTCTTTGCGTAACGTTTTTGGGCGTGCCAACGGTGGTAACCAGACCAAGGATTCGCACAGCACTCGGTCGCGAGCATCGGCGACGTCGCAAGATTCGGACTCCGTGTCCGGCGACGACTCGCTGGAGGACAAAAACGTGTTCGGCGACGACGAATCCCCGCGAAGCGTCGGGCGGTTGGGTTCCGAGAAATCGTGGGACAGTACGGACGTGGTGGGGTTGGAAAAAGAAGAACCTTCTCCGGGTTCCGAACACCCCACCGAGGTTTTGAAAGGGAGCGGTTACGACGACGACGCGGACGGTACCGACAACACGGCCGGTTCGCCCGACGCGGAGACCGACTTTGTCTCCCCAAACAATCCCCCGAGAGTTAGCCACCTTAAAAACCTTTGCGCCGCGTTACTAGCAGGCGGCGCGTGTTTTGAGTGGTCGGCGCCGATAACCCTAAGGCCGTACACTGGCGGCAGGAACGCGTCCCTCGCGAAACCGTTTCGGGACGTGACGCCTTTTCGCGGCGCGCGCGGCACGACCACCACGTCTGCGTTGTTTCAAGCCGCGGCGGGCGCGATCCACCCGAACGCTTCCCTTGACACGCGAAACGCGTGCGTGGACATCGCCGCGCGGTTGTTAGGATTGGGCGCGAGTTGCAACACAACGGGGTGCCGGCCGGGAAAAACGCGAACAAGCGGCGCTGACCTGGCGCCGTTGGCGTTGCTCATCGCCGCGATGGAAACCGAGACGGTGTTTTCCGTGAGTAACAACGCGGAATACGACGCCGACGCGATTGACGGCAACCCGACCGCAAGCGCGGCGGCGCTTCTTCTGACCGCCACCAAAAAACAACCCCACCTTTCCCTCGTCGACGTCGACGCCGTGACTTTGTTCACGCACGTACCATCGCTTGGCGAGTACCGACGACGACGCGTGGTTTGCGGTGACGTCGACGACGACGCTTCCACGAGTCACGCGACACGACAAAGTGAAAAAGAAAACGGATCACCAGAAACAGAATCAAAACCGAACGGCCCGCACCTGTGGCACGCCGTGTGCGCCGCCGCGGAGGGCGCCGGGTCCCCCGCAGTTGCGGTAGCTTTGAAACTTTTGAATTTGGGCGCAAACGCAAACGGGGTTGGGTCGCGACCCGGACACTGCGGCGGGGGTACGTATTTCCCACCCAACACATTTCGCCTCCCTGATTGCCCATACTCGTACCAGAAGGGACTATTACGACCAGAAGGGACTAATCCCTCGAACTGTTACCCTGACTGTTTACGTAATACCAATCCCTCATACACATGGTCCGACCGACTGACCCTTTCGGCGTTGATCGTACAAGGCACGCCGATTCTCGCGATGTGCGTCGGGGCGTTGCGGGGCCGGAGCTCGAACGCGGTGCGGGGCTTTCCCAATCACCACGTTCCTCCTGCCTGATTGCTCATACTCGTACCAGAAGGGACTATTACGACCAGAAGGGCGCATTCCCTTGGACTGTTACCCTGACTGTTTACTCATACCAATCCCTTGTACACATGGCCGAGAGACTTACACTTTCTTTTTATCGTATCAGGCGCGCCAAAAGGACATGCCGTGGTGGCCGGCCGATTCGGGGGGACGGGAAAGCACAGGCGGTTCGCGATCCGGCTCGGCGAAAAGTTTTCATTCACAAAAGGGGTCTATTTCTTTGACCGAAACGAACGGTTCTCGCGACGCGAAGGAAACGGGCGGGCGGGCGGACGACGGACGGGGCATGTTGTTTGCGGCGCCGAAACCGAGCGGCGCTGATTTGAAACCGAGCGGCGCTGATGCGAAACCGAGTGGGGTGAATGCGAAACCGAATGGTGCTGCGTATGCATCACGCCCGACCGCACCAGTCGGCGCGACACGAGTCGTGCTCGTGTCACATCCGAACCACCCCGACGAGGCCCCGACTTCGTTCGGGTGGGTGCGGCGCGCGGAACGAAACGCGGTTGACGTCGCGAACGCAATCGCGCAGCTTCACCGAGACACGCGGGTGAACGCGTCGATGTTGTTAGCGGAATCCATCGCCGATTTACAAAGCTACGTCCCACAGGTGATTGGTGATCCTGGTGACGCTGGTGACAACGCGTCGTCCCGCCGCGACCGCGAGTTCCGGGCGAGAGTGGACCTGTTGACAATCGCAACCGCGTTGGTGGATAGCGGCGCCGACGCGAACAAACCGATGCGGATCGCGATGCCGTTTGAATTCAAACACCAGCTCGCCACCGATCGCGCGTTCCCGCTCGGGATCGCGGTCGGTGCGTTCGCGGACGGGCTCGGGGAGGTTGCCCGGCAAATGGTCACGATGCTTCTCGACAAAGGAAATGCGGACGCGTCGCAAATCGGGGTCACGAGCTGCACGTGCGTCGCGTCGCCGTTGTTCGCCGCGACGCGCGCGATTCGCAAAAACGTCCCCGAATCGGTTGATTTGTGGAGACTGCTAATTGAAAAAGGAGCGGACGTGGACGGCACCGGTTATTACATAGAAGGCTCACAACGCACGCCGTTAATAGAGCTGCTGCACACGCTAAGGGAAGGGGTTGTTTTTCGACAAGGCGTGCTTTCGCTGATAACCGAGTTGCTGGATTTGGGGTGCGACGTTGAGAAAGCCTGGCCGGAGGTGTATTCCGCGACGCCGCACGCCGCGTACGGCTACGTGGAGGACACACCGAACGCGGAAATCGGCGAGTCGTCACTCAAAGCACCCGCCTCGTTGCTAGGCGCGGCCGCGGTGAACGCGGCGGCGACGCTGGAGAGGGATCTGCACGGAGCGTCTCGTATGGGCAATCAGTCGGGGGAACGTGGGTCGTCATCCGAAAGCGCGTCTGAAACCGAATCCGAGTCGAGTGACACTTCAGTACCCACGCGCGTGCGTTTGACGAACGAACGAATCGAGAATCTCGTCAAGACGCTATCCGCGAAGTACGGGTACGACGTGAGTCACGCACAGGTACGAACGCTGGTCGGCGAAACCTGGGAACGACACGCGTACACGGCTGATTCGTTGCCGTCAACAACCGAGGACGACGACGTTTCCATGGCCGACGCGGCGTCAAAAGCGGAAGGAAGCGTGTCGACGTCAGGCCAGGTGGGCCCCGGTGCTTATTTTCCCACGTTCCCCTCGCGGATAGGTACTTGTTACTTCACCCCCCTGTTCTGGGCCTTGGAAGCCGTGTGCGGGGACGGGTTTGGTGAGGCGCGGGTGGTTTGTGAGTTGATCGTGGATCGGCTCGGCGGCGACGTCGACGTGGCGCAAGGCACGAATCACCACTCGTTCGTGGAGGGCTCGTTAGTCGCGATGGCGTGCGCCGCTGCGATTCAAGCCGCGGCGCCGATGCCTGACTTTGTCGCGCCAGATGGGTTTTCGCCGAATTTGCCGAATTGTACTTCGTATGCGCAAACAGTCAGAAACCGACAACACGCAAACGCGAGTACCGCGAGTGAATCGTCCGGCGGCGGCAACGAAAGGGATTCAGATTCGAACTTGGTGGTTTCCGTTTCCGTGCCTGGCAAGCTTTCACGTGACGTACCTCACGCACAAGGGCTTGCCGTGCCACACGAACTGCCGAACCCCGACCTGGACAACCCGGAAGGTCCGTCTCGGTTTGCGCGTCTCGAGTCCGCCGCCGCCGCCGCCAACCAAGTCGCCGCGCAGCGTCACTTGGTGACGAAGCTCCCGGCGCTTGGCGACCGGTCCTTGTTCCGGTCGCGGGCGCGGGGCGTTTTAGGGCCGAGTCGGTTCGAGAAGGCGACGCGGGAAGTGGCACGGGAAAAGGCAGTCGCGGCGGCGGCGGAGCGGACGGCGCGAAACGAGGAGGAGGCGTTGCAGAAAAAGCAGCGGGAAGCGAACCGAAACTCGGCGTGGCGCGGGCGCGGAACAAGGACGGCGGCTGGGTATCGCGAGTCAAGAACCGAAGGAACACGCGGTGAATTTGTTTCGCAACCGTTCGACACTGGTGCTGAAGATGACAAACCTAACCATTTATGCGCAAAGGATGCAAAGCTTCACGCGGATTTGGACAAAGCGCGTTCGACGTCGCGCGCCGGTGAGTTGAAAGACGCGACGGGTTTGAAAAAAGAATCGAACCCGCCCGGTTTGCTAAACGCGTTGAACGCGTTGCTTTTTGGCGGCGACGGTTTGTCCGACAGCCTTTCGGTCGCTACGTCCCCTGAAGAATCACACCAAAGGGCACTTGAGCGGTACGAACAAGAAATCGTGAACCGCTCTGCGCGTCTCGCCTCCGTTCTCGGCGTGGCGGTTTTGTTTCTTAAAAAAACGCAAAAAATAAACGCCCTCGCGTCGAACCCGCTTCTCGCCGAGGTGGGCGCCGCGTCCCTAGCGCCGTTCGAATGGACCGCGCTTTTCTTTGCGCTGCACGGCGGCGCCACGTCGAAGGGCGCTGAGCAGATGGACGTGGCGAACAAATTGGCTACGCTTTGTTTGGACCACTTGGATGTGGACGTGCGCATGCCGGGCGCGCACGCCAGTTTGGGCGGCGCGGGGGACATGCGCGACGTCGCCGTCGCTTCCGACGCTTCAAAAGAAAACCTTGACGCTTCGAAAGATTCAAAAGATTCGCGCCAAACAAAAAACGCCGGCAAAACCTTCGACGCGAACTTGGCGCGCCAATCCGCGTTGCGTTCGTATCCGCTGATGTGGTGCGTAGCGACCGCGTTGCGCAGAGACAACCCGTTGACACGGGTGGATGATGTTTTGCAAATCACGAAAAGAGTGCTCATGAAAGGCGCCGATCCGACCACGATGAACATCGTGGTGCGCAAAGTTGCCGAAAAAAACGACGAGAAGAACGCTTCACAAAAAAACACCCCCGCCGCCGAATTCGTCTCGAACGTGTTACACCTGTGGGACGAGCGTTGTTTGCTTCTGGAGGTGTTCCACCAACACGAGTTCCAGCGCGTGATGACGTTGCGGTTGAGTGTGCAGAAGGTACGAGTGTCATGCTTTCCCAAATCCGTCAACACACTGTTTGCCCATACAAGCCTGACACTTTTCTTTTCCAAAAACAGATGCTCGCGGAATTTGGCGCGCGCTCGGCGTTCCGGGTGGAGAGCGCTTTGGGAAAAGTCGCGAGACGCGCGGCGCCGTTTGCGAGTTCGGGGATCACGAAACAAACCGAAAATACCGACCGCGATTCCCCTCTGGAACGCGCGCAGTGGGCACAAGGCGTGCGAGAAACGCGCCAGCGCTTGGAACACGGGGGCGTGCCTTCGCAGTACGCGGTGTGGGTGTGGCCGTGTGACGAATACGAAGCGTACCCGCCAGACGACGCGCTGTTTGCCAACGCGAAAGATTCAAAAAAGTGCTCAGCCGATTTAAAAGTACACGACGCGATTGATTCGCATTCGCACAATGACTCAAAACGGGGAAGTGTCGCCTTGGCGTCCTCGTACGCGGGCGGTGTCAACGCGTACGTCACGCGCACCGCGCTCCACGGGTTCCCGAACCGCAAAAACGAAATCGAGGTTGTGAGGAAAGACGCGACGCGCGCAGGGACGGACGGGACGGTTTTCGTGTCGCGAGTCACGGACGAAGACGTATGGGCAAACAGTGTTGGCGACGGTTCCGGCGACGACTCAAATCAACTTGATATCCAGTCCGGGAAACAGCTCGCGGGTCGTTTTTTGTGGGAGCAAAGGGTCGATACCGCGGGCGAGCGCGATGACGCACACAGGAAGGCTGGCGTTTTGGCGGTTCGCGAGCTTCTCAAGGGCGACCCGGTGGAGGCGCCCAGTAGCGACGGCAGCGACGGCGAACCCGAACCGACACCGGAATCGGAACCACCCTCTTCGTCCGAATCGTCCGATAGCGAGTACGAGAGCCGGTACGCGTTCGTGCCGACTGTCCCGACCCGTACGAAAGCGAAGAAGGACGCTCCCAAGAAGTCCAGGGGCGTGATTCACGCCGTGCTCGTGTTCACGGGGTTCCGGAAGAAGAAGATTCGGGAAAAGAACGAGAAACTGGCTGAAAAAGAAATAACTCAAGAGCTTTCCTCAAAAGAAACCGAACCGGACCTGACACGGGCGTTGGACGAAACGGTTTTGGCGAAGACGCGGAAGACGCGAGGGGTTTCGAAAAGTACTTTGAAACCTGTTTCCGAAAAACCTGAAAAACCTGTTAAACAGACGTTAGGCGCTCGTCGCGCTGAGGCGCTTTCTTCTGTGGCGGATGCTTTGATGCGAAATCAAAACACGGCGCAAAGCGATCGGTGGAAAGGTACGAAAACACTGGCCGAGACGGCGCGCGTTGACGCGGCGAGGAAGAAGGAGTTACTTTTGACGAAGGAAATGAAGCCGATTGCCACGGAAGCACACTCGGAAACAGACAAAGCACCTCCTCTCGCTTTCGGCGCGCTCGGCAAGTACATGCGAGCCGCGGAACGGGAAGAGACTTGCGATTGGAACGCGGTGCCACGAAGACCCCACAGACGGCTGTTGACGTAGACTTTTTAAATTACTGTACCATTATTTTAGAGAAAGGTCTTGAGTTTTATTCATAATCCGGTCTACTAGCTCACGCTGCTACTCCAGCGCGAGCGGTGTAAGGGCAGGTGATTTGCAGGATTCTTCTCGCGATTTGTTTCACTCGCGCTGTCTGGATCTTTGCAATCATGTGGTGTTTGGTGCGGGCAGCGAGGGAGTTGTGTTCGATCTTCACTTGGGGGTCGGGATTTTCAGGGAGAATTCCCAACGTCCTGTTGGTCTTGGTCAGTGCGCAGTAGCTCAGGAGGTCAAGAAGGTCTTTGCCCATGCGGCCTCCTGTCTCCACCCCAAGGATGAGACATTTGGTGCCCGGGTTTTAAGGAAAGATCTTGAGTTATTATTCATTACTTTCGCGTCGCCGTTTCGTCCCCTCCCGTCTCAGCGTCCAGCACAGTCTGCAGCCTCTCCACGAGCACCGCCTTGAGCCCAGAGGTGTCCATCTCGCGCTTCTCGAGCTCCTTCCGGAGCACCGCGACGGTCATCGACCCGGGTTTAATCGCGAGCTTCGAGCGTTTCGCGGGTTCCTCGGGAGACGCGTCACCGGGGTGTTCGCGTTTACGGTTGGGAACCGGTTGTTTTTCCGCCGCGGGCGCTTCCGGGTTTTCAGGTGCTTCCGTGTTTTCTGGTGCTGGTACGTGTACTTGTAAGTCTACCCCGTCCTTCGCCTCTTCCTTTGCTTCTTCAGTGATCCGCGGTTCCTTGTGTTCCCGAACACCTTTTTCCGAACCTGTTTTTCGCGCCTTTTCGTCAGCAACAGCCGAGGGAGACTCTCGCGCCGCGTGTGTTTCACCCTCCCCGTGCTCTTTCCGCATCAGAAGTCTTCCCGCCTTGGCGCGTACCTCGCGGTCCTCCCGATCCCGTGCCTCGTCATCCTTTTTTGCCTTCCGTGCAGCGAGCATCGCCAATCGCTCCTGAGGCACGTGCACCTTCATGGAAATCTCCACCGTTTCGTCGTTCTCCGTGGTCACGGTTATGGTTTTGTGCGTCAGTTTTTCATCCGCCTTACTCGCGGCGTTTCGCTCCTCGTCGGTAATCTTCGCCTCTTTCGCTTTCTTGGCAGCCATGACTTCTTCGAACGAGGTTATTTTAGGAACGGCTAACGCCTTCTTTCCGGAAGAAATGCGTCCGTGCGTCGCGCTTGTTGCGAACGCCGGCGACACAGAGGCGCCGTCGGTACCGGATTCTTTCGCCGCAAGCGCCCTCGCCGCCGCCGCCGCTAAAAACTTGGCGTTCGCATCAAGCGCGGAGGTTTGCGGAGATTTCTTTTCCGCAGCGGTACGTGCGGCGAGTTCTTTTTGACGCGCGACTTTTCGCGCAGCATCAGCAATTGCGGTCTCTGCGGTTGCATCGGGAGAAACTTTTTTTCTTCGTTCATTCGGTTCCGAGGTTTTCGCCTCAATGAGTTTGGCAATAATTGCACCCTCCATCTCCGCTTTCTCCCGTTCCGCGGCGACCTTCGCGGCCACCTCCCTCGCCGCTTCCGCGCGTTCGCGTTGTTTCCGTTGGCGTTCCATCAAACGAGCCTTGACTTCGTCCGGCGGAACCACGATGGTCTTCCCCGAACCGGTAGGCTCCGCTGAGGATCGCGCGCGCTTTTCCGCCAAAATCGCGTCGAAGGATTTCAGCCCGGTGATTGCGGGAGACGCGGAATCGGTCGGCGTCTGCACCACGACAGACTCGCCCGCGGAATCCGCGGGCGCGGACGTGAGGGCATCCCCAACGTCGTCAAACATCGAGACCAGCCTGGAGACGTGACCGCGCGGACCGAGTTGTAGTTGTGTGGCCTCGTGTGGGTTTCTGAATCGAAACGAATTCGTCAATCAGATTTTCGGCGGGCGTCGAAAAGAGTTACTCCACGATTCGGAGGCGAGGTTACCTGTAGAGGTGGCGACACGGGTGACGGTGGTGGAGAGAACACGGTGACGAATATCTCATCAACACTACACACTAACACACAACAGTCCCTAAAAGTCAGAACACCGCCCGCCTCGTTCCCAGTCCCCGTACCGCGTCGGTTCAGGGCCTCGCGGGCCGTTCCACTCCCCCGTGTTCGCATTCGCGTCGTGTTTCCCATCGTCCGGGCCGAGCTGGTTTTCCAACGCGACTTGTGACGGGGTTTTCTCCGTCAGGTCAGTCATTTGTTTCTCAACCTTGGCGCGCAACGGCGCGAGGAGATCATCGGGGTCGAACCCTTCAGGGCCTGGGCCGGGGCGCCAGCCCGGCTTGGAGGATGACGCTGAAGTGTCGTCCCCGGAGGCGAAACCGCGATTGGTTTGCCCGAACGACGACGTGGCTTCATTGTAAGCGAAATTGTTTGCCCGGGCTACCCCTGAATACTCACCACGCGCGGTTCCCGCGATGGTCACCTCCGGCAGCGCACGTACATACGCTCCGGCCATAACTCGGTGACGCGCCACCGAGGCGACCGCGCGGAAAACACGTGCCATCGCGCCAGGAGGAGTGCTCGGTCGACCTTCGAGTCAAATAAAAATGTCCTCGAGCGTCCTTCCGGGACCCTTTCCGAGACTTTCGCACAAACCAACCCTATCTCCACCTCCTGCCACTCTCGGAAGCGCGTGGCTCCGGAGCGACGCACACGCGGCATCAAGGTCGTTGTGTACACAATGGCGTCCGCCTGCGCCTTTTCCGCGGTGCACGCGCTGGCGCGGGTCACGCGACGCGCACCGCGTCTCGCGTCTCGCGCGATCCGGCCGTCTCGCTTTTCGTCACGTGCTTCGTCCCGACTCTCGGCGGCCGGGACCAACCTTGATGTCGCGTTCGAAAAAACGAAGCACAACGAGGAATTGTCCTGTACGCGCGATACCATGGTCGGCGGGTGTTCCGAGTGTACCATGCCAAACGAAAACGAGCGAGCCATGGTGTTGGCGGACGCGGCGCTGCGGAACCACTCACGGCTCTTACAGATGGAGCAGGGTGCCAAAACAAAAACAAAAGGAGAGTCTTCGAAAATGTCCCTGCGCGTGTTAGTCGTAGGCGCGGAGACTGGAAAGCTGGTGAGTGAGCTGTTGGCTAAAGGCGCGACGCACGTGCTCGTCATCGACCACTCACAAAAAATGCTGGACAGGTCATCCGAGGCGTTTGACGCGTTGGGCGTCGCCGGCAACGCGATCGGCGCTCGGTTTTTACGAGCCGACGTCAGCGACGTGCCAGCCTACCAAGGCCCGTTCGACGCCATAATTTTCAACGATACTCTCCGCCAGGAATTCGACCCTAGTGACTCGCTGCGAAGGTCTGTTTTGCTCACCAGGCCTGGCGCGAGGGTGGTGGTATCAGAACGGGAAGGCGATGATGGCGGGGAGCGGGATTCGGTTCGGTTAGATTTAGTTTCGATGACGCGGGATTTGCCGGTGCAGGCGATTGACGACAATCCATCGGCGGGGAAGACCATGTGCGCTGAGGCTGATTTTGATTCGGGTGACTCATCCCAAGACGACTCGTCTAGTTTCGATTCCACCTGTTCCAGTAACGTCTGGACGTACGAAGTCCCGCCCCTGTTTTCGTTGGCAAACCCGGTGGCCATGACCGCGCCCGTGGTCGCGGGGTTCGGCCGCGGGTCAAAGGTTCGGAACTTTCCTAATGAACACACACCGCCTTCGCGATTGCCCATACTCGTACCAGAAGGGAATATCACCTCTGACTGTTTACGTAATACACGTTACGAGAGACTGACACTTTCTTTCGCGTTAATCGTGCCAGCTGATGGGCGTGCCGACCGCGAATTTGGCACCCGAGTTGCTAACCGCTGAACTGTCAAAAATGCGCCGAGGGGTTTATTTCGGGTACGCCCGGTTACCGAACGACGTGAAGCACCGACGGTGGTGCAAGTGCGTGGTGAACGTTGGCGAGCGCCCGACGTTCGCGGTACGTATTGCGCGTTTCCCAAATCCCAACACTGTTTGATGCCCCTCTTTGACTGACGACAACACTAGTCATTAAAAGGAAGTATTCTACATACATCACAAGTAGACTGTTTGCCCATACCGTAAGACTCAAGACTGACCCTTTTCTTTGACATTCACAGGACGGCGAAGGCGTGACGGTCGAGGTGCACGCGCTTCGCGATTTCGGCCGCGACTTTTACGGCGAAACGGCGCAGGTCGTGGTTGTTGGTTTTTTGCGACCCGAAATGCGATTCGACGGGTTCCAAGCCCTAGTCGCGCGGATCATGGCCGATATCGGGATTGCGAAGAACGCCCTTGACGACACGCGGTGTCGGGAACGCGTGGACCGAGGTTTCGGGTTCAACGCGGACGAGTAGGTTGAATGATGAGTCGAAAGAGTTGAAGAAAAGATTTGCGACGCGAGAGAAAGACGCGAAGAAACTGAACGAGGGGGTGGTTGTGATGCTACTTCTTGCGACTGGACCTTCTCTTAACTCCTGACTGACGTGGCTGATAAAGGCTAGGATCTAGTCGACTTCTTTTGCTCATTGTTGAAGGAAAAAAAAAAAACTTCTTGCGACCAAATGACACACCGGGTCACGCCGTGTCTGTACCCGACCAAGTATACGATCGAATTAAAATAAAACCGTTCCTCGTTCTGGAGTGATCCCGTCAACGCCGCGAGACGCAATCGTCGAACCGCGCGCCCTTTGAAAAAAAGGACTTTCCCGCGGTTCGATTCACGATGTCTCGCGTTCGCGCGAAGGGACGTCTCCGAACGGGCGACCCGGATGTGCGGTGTGTCCCGGTTATTTGGGCGCGTTTAGGGCAGGGTTTGGAGGTTAGGGTTTGGGACAGCGGACTGTTCATGAACCCTGCACCTCAAACCCTAACCCTACCCTTAAACCGAGTTTGCGCTTTACGCGGCTCTGCCCAGCACGTCGTCCACGAAGCTCCCGAGCCGCCCCTCCGGCCCGCCCTTCCCGTCCACCAGGTGTTCGCCATTGGCCATCTTGGAGTACAAAAGCTCGTTCGTGTCCATGCGCAGCAGCTCGAACGCGCCTTTTCGCCAAAGCGCGTCCTCGCCACCCGGAATCGGCTTGTCCGCCTGGTTCTCCAAATACCACCCCTTCCCGGCGGGGACCGTGGCTTTCAAAACGTCAGTCACGTTCGTGGTCCACACAAACTTCCCGGGATACGCCGCGTCCGCTTTCGCGATGAGCATCTTGACCCGGGGCAAGTAGTTTCACTTCTCGCAGAACTCGACGTGAATCGGGATGCCGGCGGAGGTCGCGGTGGCGCGGAAAGAGGCCTGCGGTTTAGGGATTAGGGTTCAGGGTAGGGGGAGACGACGACGAGGGGAAGGGCGGGACGGACAACGGAACGCGTCAGGTCGTAAGAAGCAGATGAGGGTTGGATTTGTTGCCGTCGTGATTTGGGTGTGGGTGTCTAACCCAGACCCGTCCCGTAAAACGGACGTACCTTGCGCGCGGTGGGGCGAGCGGTGAGCTTGGCGGAAGGGGTCGCGAACGCGGCGCGGGAGCCGAGAGCCTGCATGACGACCGACGACGGTGTGCCGCGCGGTTCGTGAATGGCCGGCGCACCCGTCAACGTCTGACTCACTATGATCACGAACGAATTTCGTCGTCCTCGGCACCCTTTCTCGTGATCCAAAAAAAAGCCAAACGCGAAATCGCCCGCATTCGCTCGCACTCTCGTCGGCGCCGCACGGGAAGTGGGTTCCGAGTTTCGGGGCGAGCAGTAGGGTTGCCGGGTTACCGGGCTCTGGAACGACGGCGACGGCTGCGCTGCGGTGACATATTTATCCGTGGTTGACGAGTTAACTGCGAGTTATTACCTGGCCTCACCTTCACCATCAATCTCGATGGATCTTGTGCACGACAACTTTTACTTCACCGATGAACAGATCGAAAACTCCCCGTCCCGCGCCGACGGCGTGGACGACGTCACCGAGTTCACGAGCAAGGTATTCGGGTGTGAGTTAATCCAGGAAGGGGCGGTTCTTTTAAAAGCGAGCCAAGCCGTGGCGTGTACCGGGCAGGTGTTGCTGCACCGGTTCTACGCCAAGCGGAGCTTGAAACACTTCGACGTGGAGAAAGTCGCCGCGTCCTGTACGTTTCTGGCGTGCAAGCTCGAGGAGCAGCCGCGGAAAATACGCGACGTCCTGAACGTGTTTCACTTCGGCGCGCGGGCGCGGTTAGTGTTGGATAAAATAGACGACGGTAACTTGCACGGTGCTTTATCTCAACGAGATAAACACACGACTGACCTGCTGGACGTGCAAAGCGATAAATACGACGAACTGAAACGAAACTTGATACGAACCGAGCGACACTTACTCCGGGAGTGTACGTAAACTGGGGCTTTCCCAAATCCGACACACACTGTTTGCCGATTGTCCGCCCGTAATTACTCACGTAACGCGGTCCGAAACACTGACCCTTTTCCCCAACAACCGCAGTCGGGTTTTGCGTAAACGTGGAGCACCCGCACGCGTTTGTTTTGAACTACCTGCGGATGTTTTCTTTTGCGTCTGATACAGAGTTCGTGCAAAGCGCGTGGGCCTACGCCAACGACTCACTACGCACCAACCTGTGTATACGGTTCAAAGCATCGCAAGTCGCGTGCGCGTGCGTGCACCTGGCGAGCCGGTTTTTGGAGCGCGGGGGCGAAGGCGGAAAAGGTGAAAAAGGGTCTTCGTCCTCGAAAGTACCTTCGATGAACCTGCCAAAGGACTGGTTCGTCCTGTTCGACGTCACCTCCCTCGATTTGAAACTAATGTGCGAAAGCGTGTTGGCGCTTTACGTGATGTGCCCTCCGGGGGGGGGGCGGGCGCGGTTTGTGTATTTGGGTGATGGTAAAAACGAAGGGGGCGACGGTAGGGATGGGGACGGGAAAAAGGAAAACGAAAATAAAGAAGAAAAAGAGCGAGAACGAAACGCCGAGCCGGCGGAGCGCGTACGCCTTCGGTCGCCGACGGATACGGGAAGAGATAGGTCTGATACTCATCATGGCCGGTCCCGGGATACACGTGATCTTTCCCCGGGCCGAAGGGACAACTCTCCTGGCCCTCGAAGGGACAAATCGAGGGACAAATACGAACGCAAATCACGGTCGCGCAGCCGCGACCGGCGGCGGGGTGATTCGAGGGACAGGAAAAGGTAGTCGTGGAAATTTCAAATTCATTCATCGGAAGCCTCGACACACCACGACGCGCACACACCACACCACGCCCGGTCCGCGTTGTCTTCCAACGTGATGCTTGGTATGGAAACTCGCGCAAGCAAAGAAAAGAGCTCGCGCCGCGATGCTCACGCGGCTAACGCGGGCGAGGCCATCCCCCGCCTTCTCAACGACATCGTCGTCACTCACGTTCTCAGATCTGAGCATTTCGACGACCCTGCCGATCTCGCTCGGCTCCCAGCGGTGAGCCGCGCGATGCGCGACGCGGTGGCAGCGACGGGGCTTGAGTATGAGGAGCTTTGTGAAAAGGAAGCCTCAAAGCTCGGATGTTTAAGCGCGTTGAAGCGCCTGCACCGGGGAGGTCACCTGTCGTGTCGAGAACGCCTTTGTGAGGCAGCGGCGAGGAGCGGACAGCTCGAGGAGTTGAAGCTGTTGCGCGAGAACGGCTGCCCATGGGATGGAATGACGTGCTCGGCCGCGGCAAGAGGCGGTCACCTCGAGGTGGTGCAGTGGGCGCGTGCGAACAGCTGCCCGTGGGACACAGCCACGTGTGCGAATGCGGCAGGGGGAGGGCACCTCGAGGTGCTGCAGTGGGCGCGCGCGAACGGCGCACCGTGGGATGAGGAGACGTGTCATTCGGCGGCGAAGCGCGGGCACCTCGAGGTGCTTCAGTGGGCGCGCGCGAACGGCGCACCGTGGGACGTTGGCACGTGTCATTCGACGGCATTCCGCGGTCACCTCGAGTTGCTGCAGTGGGCGCGCTCGAACGGCTGCCCGTGGGGCTCAGAAACGTGCTGGAGGGCGGCCATGGGCGGACATCTCGAGGTGATGCAGTGGTTGCCCTCAAACGGCTGCCCGTGGAAGGAGGGGACGTGCACGCATGCGGCGCAGGCCGGACACCTCGAGGTGCTTCAGTGGGCGCGCGCGAACGGCTGCCCGTGGAACGAGTGGACGTGCAAGGGTGCGGCGAAGGGCGGACACCTCGATGTGCTGCAGTGGTTGCGCGCGAACGGCTGCCCTGGGGACGAGTTTACGTGCTCGGAGGCGGCGGAGGGCGGGCACCTCGAGATGCTACAGTGGTTGCGGGCGAACGGGTGCCAATGGGACGCAAACACGTGCGCGTCGGCGGCGCGGACCGGGCATCTCGAGCTGCTGAACTGGGCGCGCGCCAACGGCTGCCCAGGGTGATGAGACTAGAACGAGAACGCCGGTAAACCCCATGAATCTGAGGCTCTGAATAAGATTACTACGAATCGAGCGACGGCAGTAGACCCTCTCGTCTAGATACGCCTCACCACGCCACACCAAACCCAAACAAACCGTGAGTTACTTCTCGATGCTGAGCAAGTCCCCGAGTTTGCTGGTGTAGAAATCCGGGTGAATGGTGTTGTCCGGGGACTTCAGGGTTTCCTCCGTGGTTACCCCCGACAACACCAGCAACGTCCGCAACCCCCCGTCTTTGCCAAACAAAATGTCGGTATCAAGCCGGTCGCCGACCATGCAGATCTGGTCTTTCCTGATTTTGAATTTGTTCGCGATGTAATCCAGCATGAACGGGTCGGGTTTCCCAACCACGGTGGGTTCGCGCTTGGTGCTGCCTTTAATCGCACCAACCATGCTCCCGTTCCCCGCCCACTCCTGCGCGTCCGTTAAGTGCGTCACCGCGTCCATGTTCGTCGCGATGAACTCGCACCCCGGGTTTTCTCTGATACATAAAGTGGCGTATTGTATTTTGTAGTAGTTAACGTTCCGGTCGAACCCCACGATCACGGCGGCGACGTCCTTGTCGTGCTCCATCAGGACACCCGAGGCGAGGGTGACTTTCTTATCCGCGTCCGCTTCGCCGCCGATGTGCGAAACGCCGACCAAGTCCAGCTCCTCGCTGATTCCGGTTTCGCCGATCACGTATACTTTTTTGTTTTTGGGAAAGTTTTTCGATTCTAAATACGCCGCCGCCGCGAACGAGCTCGAGAAAACCTCCTCCGCGGTGATTTCCAGGCCCAGGCTTAGGAACTTGTTCAGGTACCCGGCCCGCGACTTGGTGGAGTTGTTCGTGACCTGCGTGTGACAAAGAAAGTGTCAGTTTTGCGTTTTGTGTGGGAAAACGTGGAGGCGGGATTTGGGAAATTCGGGGACGCACGAAAATCAAGCGCTTGCCCATGCCGCGTAGCATGGCAATCGTCTCCTTGACCCCTTCGATCAACGAGTCGCCTTTCCAAATCACGCCGTCGCAGTCGAAGATGAACGTCTCCACGGAATCCACAAGCGGCTTCTTGTCCGAGTCGCCGAGCAGGTTGATCTCCGCTCTGGCGGACATGGCGATTCGCTTCGACGCGCGGTTTGGGGTAACCTTCGCTTTGCTCAAGGTCTTGCCTCGAAGGGAAGAGGTCTTGGCGGAGACGCGCGCGGTGACTGAGGTGAACGAAGCAACGGCGTGCGCCATCGTTGAGGAAAAGGTAGTGGACGCGGGAGGTCACACCACGTGCGGGAGGTTGTGAAGGAGGACGAGTGCGATCGGGGACGATTCTATCCACAGACGGCACCTCAACACCCGCGTGTAGCGCTGGTGGGAAAAACTCGACTCGGTTCACCTCTCGAAGCCACATCGTCTCTCTTCGAACGTGCAGAGGGGGCTGCGCGGTCGGGTGCGGCCCTGTTTCGTGTTGTGGATGCGTCGCGCGGCTCGCGCTGCGTTCGTCGCGAGCCTGTTCCTGGCGTGTGTCACAACGCTCGCCGCGGCTCCAGGTGAGACCTCTGGGTGGGGTTCGTCGGAAAGGCAACAACGACCACCTAGGAATGGCCAAACCGACACGCCTTTCAAGGGCTCGTCCACGACCGGTGACCACACGACTGAGACACCTAACACCGCATCACCCGGCGGAAGGCGTCGTGTGTTACAAACCCCCAACGCGCCCACCGCGACGCCGCGACCGGTCCGAACGTTACGGGAAGACGCGGACGTGACACGGGGCGTGGTGATTTCCTTGGAAGGGAGTTTACACGAATCAGTTGATGCATCCACCTCAACAAACAGAGACCGCTTACGCGCCGTCATCACGTCCCCTATTCTGTGCGGGGACACTGGTGTCACTACGTGCGGCAAACTGTTTCAAGTCACGCCCGATGGCGAACAAGGAGTGGAGCTGGAGGTTGACAGTTGCGACGCCGATTCGGATTGGGAAAACGCGTGCGGCGTGGCGGATCCGCTCGGCCGCGTACTGTTTTTCCCGGACATCGGCGGAAAGGATTTGTATGGGCAATCAGACGCCGCCAGCAATGCGTACGCCTCGGTTGTGTACGCCGTGGTGGACACGGTTACCAAAGGAAAGTCACCCTCCGTGATCGTGGCGGTCCGTGTTAACGCCAAGCCGGTCGTGCCTTCGCCTTCGCGCCGAGTGTTCGTGCCGAGCGACTTCTCCGGATTGTTACCTTTATCTTTTTTAGCGACCGATTCGGACAGTGACGAAATAACCATACGAACAGTCGGATTTCTTCCGGCTCGGTACCAGACAACACTGGGGACGCGTGCTGCAATGTCAAGCCTCAACGACCCACGAATTGTGACTCCGGCTGAGGAGTGGTTTTCGGTGACTGAAAGTGACACGAAAGGGACTGGTTTACAATCAGACGGGACCTCGAAGGCGTTACCTGAAGGGTCGGTAAAAATCTGGTTCGCCCCGACCGGCGTCGGAGACTCGGATACCTGCTGCCCGTCAAGAACATGCGGTGGAGCGTACGTCCCCGCGACGTGCCAACCCTGCTACGACGACGCAACGACAGATCCGACTCTCGTGAAACCGGATGACGACTGTTCGTGTTGCCCCGCCCGTCACTTTTATGGGCGACTTTCGTACGTCGCAGTCGACGCGCGCGGGTCGACTTCCAACGAAATTGGACACATAGACGTGTACGTAACCCCGGGGTCGCGGAACCCTGAGGTGCCGCCAGGTTTGGGGTTAGGCGCAGGGTCTTTAGGTTTAGGTTCAGGGTATTCGCAAACCCTAGGTCTTGGGGAATGGGCGCCGCCCAAGATCTTCGCCAATGAAGGCGCCACGGTTTATTTCCGGTTACCGGCGCGCAACTTTGGCGAAAAGGTGTGCGTCGAGTTTGTCGGGGACGGGGACGAACCGCCGAGGGTGGCGTGTGTTTCCGAGTCCATGCGGGCGGTCGTGATGAACCCCCCAATCAGCGGCGGTGGTGGTAATGAAACCAAAGGTCAACTCTCGGCGTTGGTTTTTACGTCTGCCGATTTGGAAACGTCGGTAACAGAAATCTTCGGCGACGCCGGCGCCGCGTACGCGGAACTCGTCACCTTCGACGCCGACGATGTTTCGGCTTTTTCGACCTCACAGAGTAACACAAGTTTGGGTAACGCTAATGAGTCTACAAGTTTTGGTAACTCTGTCGCACAACCCGCATTGTATGGTACATACGAGTCTCCACAATCGGAGTTACACCGAATAGTCGCCGAGTGCGTTCGTCGCGGCGTCGCGAGCACCACTCCGCTTCTGGGCGCCGGGGACGCGTCAGCCAATGAGTGGCCGGCGATTCCGCAAGGTTGGCGCGACGAAATGAGTAGTGACGACGCCGGGTACGACGTCGGCATCGCGAAACTGGTTCCAACAGGATCGCTGTTGCTTCTCGCGTACACGCCGCCTTCCACCAGCGCTGGGTTCCCGTTTCTTTCGCTGAAATACGGGGTCGTTGATGAAGCCGGGTTGGCGAGTCGGACTTTAAGCACGGCTGACATTTTCGTACGCCACGCTTTAAACGCAAACGCGTCCCGGTTCACGCGGTTCCCGTTCTGGGGGTTCCGGCCGATTTTACCCGGTGACGATTGGTTCGGCGCGAAAGCGGAACACACGGTGGATTGGTGGAACGTCAGCCGCACGGTGGTTGGGGGGTTACACAACCTTCCGGACGTCGCAGGTTCGATCCCCGGCGAGTTGCGAACAACCAACTTTTTGGTTCCGAAAATAGCAAACGCCGACATGGGCGCGTTCGCGTATTCGTTCGGCAGGAACGACATCGGGCAACTCGGCGTCGGGTCCGCGAGGCCCAACCGACTCCCCAAAATAGCCGACGGCGCGAGGCACCAAGGCCTTGATTTACATCGCATCGCGGCTGGTACGGCCAGCGTTGTCGGCATTTCATCCAACGACGGCAAAGGTACGGCCTTGGGCCTTTCACCAAGTCCCTCCGACTGTTTTACCGAAGATGGTGACTGTTTGTCCATACATCGCGATATACAAGACTGACACTTTTCGTTCACAATCAAAGCGTACGCGTGGGGCGACGGCGCTAATGGGCGGTTGGGCACGGGGGACGCGTTTCCGCGAACGTCGCCCACCGCGATTCAGGGATTGGGCAACATGACTGTGTCACGAGTAGCGGCGCAGGGAGGCCACGCCGCTCTTGTTACGGCTGACGGCCAGCTGTGGACATGGGGGGACAACTCTTTTGGGCAGCTCGGGCGGCCGCGGCGAGCCGGGAGGCTCAGGGGCCCGGCCGCCGTCGCGGTAGACCCGGTCGCCGCGGCGGCGGCCAACCCGACGGCGCCGATACGAGTCACCGCGGGCGGGCTTGACCGGGTTGTCATGAAACACGTCGCCGTGGGGGACACACACACCGTAGGGATAGACGCACACGGCACGCTTTGGAGTTTCGGGAGTAACAGCGGAGGGCAGCTCGGGCGGCTTGAGTGTCTCATCCAAAACCCGGCGGACGGCGCGGGTGGGTGCGAAACCTGGGGCGCCCCTGCGTACGGCGTTGTTGAAACCCCAGGCGCGGTGGGGTTAGTCTTGAAGAACCGTAAACACCGCCCGGGCGCTGAAACCGCCGGGAGCGTTTTGCGGAGCGCAGATTTAGTCACCGGGGTTAAGTTCCGTGCGGTTTCGGCGAGTGCGCGGTACACCGTCGCGATTTCCGATGTCCCGCCGCCCGGCTCAGAAGAAGAGCAAATATTACTCACCGCGCGAGTCTCACCCAACAAAAACCACCCCCCGTACGTCGAGCGCCCGTTCGACCCGTCTTTTCCTGGAAACGCGTCGGCGCTGGGTCAAAACAAGTTCGATTCAGTATCGCATGCGATGGGCGGCGTGGTGTACACCTGGGGGGTGGGTGACGTCGGGCAGCTCGGGCACGGCGTGGGTACGGCCTTTCGCGTTTCCCAAATCCGGGGACACACTGTTTTACCTCTAACGCTGGTGACTGTTGTCCATACATCGCGATATACGGGACGTTAACCCCTTTTCGTGTAACAATCACAGGTTTCTCGCCCGACTTGCGTGATTCGTACCGCGCATCGGTACCGACGCCGGTTAGCGGCTTGCAAGGGGTTGATATCGTGCAAATAAGCGCTGGGCCGACGCACGTCGCCGCGGTGAGCAACGACGGCAGGGTGTTCACGTGGGGCGGCGGGGTTTTCGGGCAGCTCGGGCACGGCGACCGGGTAACTCAGTGGACGCCGCGGTTGGTGCGGGCGTTGCGTGGGGTCAACGTCACGTCCGTTTCCGTGGGGGCGCGGCACACCGTGGCGGTTTGCGACATGGGCGAGGTGTACGTCTGGGGAAGCAACGAGTTCGGGGAACTCGGGTTGGAACCGCCGCCGCCGCTGGACACTTCGAAAGGACCGCCGTACCTAACCCTAAGGGGGTGGACGCAGGACTCTAGCTCTAGTTCCAGTTCCAGCGGTGTTGGTTCCAGTGGTTCCGCCACCCGCCGGCGCAACATCCTGCGGATCGACACGGAGGACGACGTTTCGGGGGCGCACGATTTGATTTTCGAGCGCCTGCGGGACAGCGAAGACTTCACCGGAGACGTGGCGCACGCGCACGCCACGTTCCGAGCGCTCATAGCTGGGGTGACACCCACCACGCCGCCGCCGTGGTCAGACGGTACGGCCTTGCGCGTTTCCCAAATCCGCCACACACTTCTTGCCCATACTCGTCCTGCGAAGGGCGCATTACCTCTGCCGATTGTCCGCCCATAATTACGTAATACACGTCACGAAAGACTGACCCTTTTCTTTCGCAATCAGCGTACCGGTTCGCGGAGATCGCCGCGAGCGATTTCGACTTGGACTCCATTCGCAACCGCGCGTACGGCTGGGGGTGGACGGTTGGGCAGGTCTCTTCCAGCGCGGGGGTGGTGGAGAGCATCGCCTTGCCGCAGCTGGTACACCGTTTGGCGCAAATATCCGAAACCGCGGCGGGGGACGGGTTCACGATCGCGGTGCGCCGGGCGTGTCGCCCTGGCACGCGGCTGGACCGAACGACTGGGGCGTGTTTTTCTTGCCCAAGCGGGTCCTTCACGGAGGACGCGTCCAGTGAGGAGTGCGTTTTGTGTCCGCCAGGCGCCGTGGCGGAAAAAGCTGGGTCGTCCGCGTGCCGCGCGTGCGCGCCCGGGTCACTCGCGGTTCAGGAAGGGTCGTCGACATGTACCTTGTGCCCCGCCGGTACGTTCTTAGGGTTCGGGGGAGGGAGCGCCGCGGAGATGTGCGCGCCGTGCGCGTCCGGGACGTTCGCCAACGGAACGGGTTTTGAAAAATGTATGCGGTGTCCGCCCGGGTATTACCAGCCATCACAAGGGTCTACCGCGTGTCTTCCCTGCCCCGCCGCGAGTTACCAACCGAAGCACAAGGCGAACACAGTGTCACAGTGTTTGCGGTGCCCCACGGGTTTCTTCGCGCCGGAGGAGGGGTCGCGTGAATGCGCCGCCTGCCCGGCGGGATTCTTCGTGGAAAACCCCGGTCAACAAATTTGCCAGCCATGCCCGCCAGGCACGTACGCGAACGGCACGGGGAACTCTTTTTGCGCCAAGTGCCCTGCTGGGACGTTCGGCGAGCAGACAAACGCCACTGGCTTGCAAGCCGGGTGCGTCGCGTGCGGCCTCGGTCACTTCAGCGACGCGCTGGGCGCCACTGCGTGCGAAACCTGCCCCGCCGGGTCGTTCTCGCCGGTAACAGGCGCCACCGAGTGCGAACAGGTACGTGTTGGGCCTTTCCCAACTACAAACACTGTTTGATGCCCTGTATGGAGTGCAGTTGCGCAAGTCTTACCACTACAATACGTGCACCAGAGGACAAGACTGCCTGTTCACTGTACGAAAATCGCCCAGCACAAGACGGAAGGGACTGACCCTTTTCTTTTCAAATCGCAGTGTCCTCCCGGTTTTTTCGGCAAGTTCCCCGGCGTCGCGACGAAACAAGAGTCGTGCTTCGGGTGCCCTGCTGGTCGCTGGAACCCAACCTCGGGTTTGGCCGCGGTGCGGGTTGCGGTTGTGAATGGAGCCGTGTCAGGCAACGACACCGGTACCGGCAACGAGTCTGAAGAAAACGAGAACGACGCGCAGTACGTCGGGTGCGCCGCGTGCGCGCCAGGGACGTTTGTGGAGGTCACGAACGCCACGGAGTGTACGCCGTGTCCGGCTGGTACGTTTTCACAGGGCGAAGGCAGCAAGAACTCTGCGGATTGTTTACCATGTGGAAAGGGGTCCTTCTCGCCGGTTGCGGGTCTGGTACGTGCAGGGGCTTTCCCAAATCCAGGCACTGTTTGATGCCCCTGCGTGACTGTTTGAGTGCACTACTGGAACATTTACCAAATACTGGCAACTCTTACAAGTACATCACAAATAAACTGTTTGCCCATACAGTACACCCATGCTCAAGACTCAAGACTGACACTTTTCTTTTCCACTCACAGGACAAGTGCCTCCCGTGTCCGCCCGGCACGTTCGCCGAAACCGAAGGCGCCGTTTCGTGCGACGGGTGCCCCGCTGGTTTGTTCAACGACGTCTTCGGATCAGTCACCTCTGTGGGGTGCGAGAGCTGTCCCCCTGGTTCATATAGCGACGTTACCGGGACGGGGAACTGCACGACGTGTCCTCCCGGGACGTTCTCCAACGTGTTCGCCTCGCCGAAGTGCGAGCCGTGCCCGATTGGAACCTTCCTGTCTTCGCGAAACGCCACGCGCGTGGATCAGTGCGAGCCGTGTCCGGTTGGTACGTTCGCCCCTGAAACCGGCCTTGGGGAGTGTTTACAATGTCCCAACGGAACCTTCTCGGAAAGTAAAGGGGCGGGAATTTGCACGGCGTGCCTTGCTGGTACGGCGAACGGCACGCCGGGAGGGAACACGACGGACGTGTGCGTACCTTGTGCAATCGGAACAATCGCACCCGATCCAGGAATGCAAACGTGTGTTCCCTGTCCAGCGGGCCACTTCGTGTCGGAACAAGGCCAACGTCAGTGCGTCCCGTGCGCGCCCGGTACCTACCTCCCAAACGAAGGCTCGAGCTCGGTGGAAAACTGCGTGCCCTGTCCAACCTCGCCGTTCGGAACGTACGCCGCGTTCCCGGGCGCGGCGCGGTGCGATGCGTGCCCCGTTGGGACGTTTAGCGAACGCTCCGGCGCGGTCCAGTGCGAGCCGACGCCGAAAGGGACGTTTCTGGACGCGACCGGCGCGAACTCCAGTGCGTTGTCAAAGCCGTGCCCGATAGGCACGTTCGCCGCGATTGGGGGGATGGAGGAGTGCGAGAACTGTTTAACCGGATCGTACGCCGCGAATGAAGGGTCAACAGAGTGTACCCCCTGCCAGGCCGGGTTCTTCCTGCCAACCACCAGGTACGTAATTGCGCCTTTCCCAAATCTCGCCAACTGTTTGCCCATACAAGACTGACACTTTTTGTTTACAATAAAAGAGCCACGTCCCCCGATCAGTGCCGGTCTTGCGGAGTAGGCACGCGGTCGCCCATCGGCGCCGGGTCGTGCATTCCCTGTCCTCCCGGTTATTACGGCGACCAAAACGCGATGGCGGAGTGCGCCGCGTGCCCGGCGGGCACCGTGAACCCGGTCGCGGGCGCGGCGTCCTTAAACGCCTGCGCCGCGTGCGGCGTGGGGTTCCACAACGCGTTTCCAGGAAGGGCGCTTTGTCTGCCCTGTCCTCCCGGTACCTACGGCAACGTTAGCGGGATGCCGAGTTGCTGGCAATGCGACCCCGGGAGCTTCATCGGAAACGAGGGTGCGATATTTCCGTCTGACTGTGCGGCGTGTTTACCCGGAACCTACTCGCAAGAGAAAGGAAGCGGGAAGTGCGACCCGTGTCCGTTAGGGACATTCAACGAAAACCTGGGTATGGCCAACTGTACCCTGTGTCCGGCGCGGACGTACGGCCCGGAGTTAGGCGCGGCGTCTTTGGACCGGTGCGACGCGTGTCCGCGGTGGCACTTCAACTCAACCCCCGGGTCGGTTAAGGTTCAGGCGTGCGTGTATACGTTTTCGGGTGCGACGTCGGTGTTTGGCACAGGTAACGGACACCGCGTCGTGTGGACACTCTTTGTAGCCGCGGCGTTGGTGTGGTGGTGAGACGAAAAGTGACCGGTCGGCAGGATCGGTTAGTTTTTACGCGAGTACTTTGTATCATGACTAGCTACAAAAGTATTTTCAATTGTCAGTCGTACGCTACGTGTACCACAACTTGTCGTTTCTCGCCGATGCCGAAAGACCTCATTCACCTTCGTCCTCGTCGCCGATGCCGAAGTAGCCGCGGATGATGAAGGGTTCTTGCTTGATTTCGGGCTCTTGTTTGACCTCGGGCTCGGGCTTGATCTCGGGCGAACTCTCCGGCTCGCGCTTGATCCGCTTCGGCGGAGCCGCGCGTGCCGTTTTGCACGCCGCGCAACTTCTCTTCCGCTTCCCGTGCGAGCAACCGGTGCACGCCACGCAGTCGTTTGTCATCTTCCCGTGAGGACAGGGGGTGCACGCCGCGCAGTCGCTTTTCAGCTTGCCGTGAGGGCAGGGTTTGCACGCTGCACAGCCGTTTTTCAGCCTGCCGTGGGGGCAGGGGGTGCAAACCGCGCAGCTGCCTTTCAGCCTGCCGTGGGGGCAGCGGGTGCACGCGGCGCAGCTATGTTTCAGCTTACCGTGAGGGCAGGGGCTGCACACTCGACACTTGCGCTTCTCCCTCCCATGCGAGCATCGCTTCACTCCCATGGTTCGCGCGCCACAAAACCCCGCGCACTCGCTTCTGCACGCCCAGGAAAGTCGTGGTCCGAGGTCGTTGTCGTGGCTTTTGAAGAAATCTTTTTCGTTTCGTCCCAGGCTATTTTTCTGTCCTCCTTTTTCCTTCCAAAACGTCTCGCTTCGCCACCGCTTTTTTCGTCGCGTCGTGTTCGTCTCCGTACGCGACGCGCAAGGCCTCGCACATTGCCGTGCGATTGACCAAAGCCTCTTCCAGCAAATCGCTTTTATCACCTTGTGTATCACCCTCATCGCCGTAAATTCGTTCCAGCGCATCCGCCAGTGTGTTTCGCGCGTCCGCCAAACCTGGATGCGAGCCGTTCAAAAGAAAACACGAACCTTTCGCCATCGAAACCACGGTCGCGCGCGCCGTGTTCGCGACGACACGCCAATCGCCAAGCTTCACGGATGCCGCGGTGAGCGCTAGCCGTAGTTCGTGCTGTACGACGTGGTCCTTGTGGAGACTGTTTGCACACTCAGCTAAGGTATCGGATGCGATTTTTGACGATTCCGCGTGGTCACCGTTTCTGCCAAATTCCCTCGACTTGTCAATCGCCGTCCGCCACCGCGTTTCTGCGCCAGTCGCGTCGCGTTTGGAAACACCACCAACCGCGGTTCCCGACAAACACGTACTACAAATCAAAAGATCTTCGAGTGGCGATTCATCTTCCGTCGTCGCAAAAGCGTCGTGCGCCGCAACACCCACACACAAAGAGTCCGCGCACCGCCAGCCGGTTAACGTCTTCTCCGCGTTTGCGTTTTTTGACGTACTTTCGCACCGCGCGCATGCACAGCGAAACCCTTTGATTGTTACACGAAAAGTGTCAGTCATGTATTGGGCGATGTATGGACAAACAGTCACCAGCTTCGGTAAAACAGTGACAGGATTTGGGAAATACAATACGTACCTTTACTTTTCAGTAACCTCGCGCGTCTCTCGCCCGTCGATGCGTACAACTCCACGTACCCCACGGTGAGCTCGTCGTGCATTTCCACTTCTCGCACCGTGCGCAACACCAAACAAGGCCCGCCTTTTTCGTCGTCGTCACGAACACCGCCGACTTTGAAACTCGTCACGCAGTTGGGCGCGCAGTCGTGATTCAGCAGGCTTGCTAACCCGTACGCCCCGGTACCTAGTTGCGTACCGTCATTGGCGACGATGCCGTGCAGGTTTTCCCGTGTTTTCTTGACGAAGTTTTCCAAGTCGAACTGAACAAGCGCCGAGGCGGGAAGCACGGCGTTTAGAAAAGCGCACGCGCCGGACACGGACGCGTCATACTTTTCGTCGCTCGCGCGCCATATTTCTGTTTCCGCGAATAAATCCGGCACCATCGCACGCAGGTAAAGCAACCGGAGGAACATGCGTGCGCCTCTGGTGGCTTGTGACAGTTTTTTATCGCCGCCGGCGCGTTTCACCAAAGCGCACTCGCCGAAGTGCGCAACGTCCTTTTCTTCACACGTTTTTGAACAATACGCTGAGAGGAATCAAACAACGTGTCAGTCTTTCGTACTGTTCGTAACTTGTACGAGCGAACAGTGCACTTGTGATGTCGTAGTAAACAGTAAATAGTCAAGGCTGGGCCGAGAACAGTCGTCAGGATTTGGGTCGGGAAATACGCACCTGTGAAGCACTCTTCGCACGTACGCGTGCTACTTGACGAGCTCGAGCTCAAACAAAGCTCGTGGAAGCAAAAACCACAAAGGTCGTCTTTGCGTGTGTCGTGTGTCGTGCAAGTTATCGGAGGGGTTACGAAAACAGTGCTCCCCGCGGTTAAGCTTCGACGCGCGCGGAGGCCGCGGCCTCGACGTAAATCGGAGAAAACGTACACCAAACTCTCCGCGGCGTTGGGGAACGAATTCGGAACGACGAATGCACCCGGCGCTTCGGGCGCGGCGTTTGTTTGCTTTTCTTTTTTCGGCGTCTCATCTCCTGATGTGTTGAAAGCGTTTGAACCGGTGTGTGTGTATCCCGTCGGCAATTTCTGAAACTCCAAAGTCAGTCTTCCCGTTTTCTTGCTGAACTTGATCGCGCGCGCGGTGCGGTCGGACCGCAGCGGAAACGGCAAAGAATGTGTCAACTCGAATTTCTCGCCGTTCCCACCATCTGCGACGACCTCCACGCATTGGCCTGCCACGATCGTCACGGACACGCACGCGGCGCTCTGCACGTTTGGCAGGAAGACGCGTACGACGTACGACGTTTCGTCGGTTGACCAGAACGCCTTTTGGAGAGGAAAGTGGTGCGTGAGAAGCGATGCGGGTCAGCGTGGTTCAACCTGGCGGCAAACGAGGTGCCGTTCGCGGGAGTTGAGACGACCACAGGGATACGTCGGTTACGAACGAAGTGCGAACAACGAACGCACCTCGTGTTCCGGCGTGGTCGTCGGCATCCAGCCGCGCGTGCGCCCGCACCCACAGGCGCGTCTCACCCGCGTCGTCGGAAGTGCCGATGCGAACACCTCTTTCTTTCCTTGACGATATTTTGGAAATACTTTTCCTGTACGATTTGCACTTCTTCGGGGGCATGACCCCCGAGGACACGCTCGCGGTGGAAACGCACGGCGACGCTTACGTGTTGTTCACCGCACCACACGGCGTGTACGTGAGGCGAGAGACGGCTGAGTTGGATTTCGCTTCCGGCGGCAAAGTCTTCGCGACCCACGTGCCTGAGAAGTGGACCACGTTCCTGGCGTTGGCGTTCGCGTCTGAAGCATCAGGCACGTCAATGACCTGGACCGAAACCGAGCGCGAACGCAGTAAAACAACAAGGACGTTCAACCCACACTCCGTGGACCCGAACTGCGTCGCGTACGATACGATAAACAACTACAACTGGGGTGCCGCGTTGCGTTTGTTCGGGGAAGAAAGCGAAGGGGAAGGCGACAAAGTGACAGTCGGGTTTGAAACAAAAACAAAACAAAAGTGGCTGCACGTCGACGTGCACGGCCGCCGCGACCCAAACGTGAGCCACGAGAGTTTGGGCCGTGGTGACGTGGATATCGGCACACACGCGTTGAGTGCGCGGTATCCGGAATTAGCACACAAATTGACAAAAGCAGTTGGACTTCGACTTCGGTGGGTGTTTGATGAGTGGGCCGACGACGACGACGAAGACACAAGCACAATCGAAGATGAAGAAAAAACTTCAAAAAATAACTTCCGCGTCAACGAATCCCCGATCCTGCGCGGCGCCAGGCACGACGGATTCCTGACTCTCGCGCAGCAGGGCGTCACGTTCGGGCTGGTAAGCATCCAGCTGGAGCTTTCCCTGTCGCTACGTTTGGTGTTGAAAAACGATATATCAAAAGCGAAACAGTTCGCGCACGCGCTCGTCGAAGCGTGGAAAGAAACGAAGTTGCGAGCTTAGAAATCAATGAAACAAAACGAGCGTTGAGAATATCGTCTCGTGTATATATCAAGTGTATCCCAGCCTTGTGTGTACAGTGGGTACACCCGCGCCCGTCGCGGAGCGCACCCGTCACAAGTGCAGGACCAACTACGTGAAAAACCGAAAAGCGCCAGTACCCTGACACCAAACGGTTTTGAACCCCCGCCGCGACGCGCCGTCGTTACCCAATCGACCACTCGAAAAGGCACACCCGGCGCCCGCCAATCGGGTTTCGCGCGTCAACACAAACCGTAGTGTCAAACCGCGTCACCCCCCCCTCGTATCGTCATACCTTTAACCCGTTCAGGCCAAATCCTGTCCAAACCCTAAGCATCAACCCACCCCCACCGTGTTTAGGGTTTGCGCCCTGAAGCGCAATCCCACCCCGCACCCCGCGTCGGCGAACCAACAAATTAGTTCTCCTCCCCCAGCCCGCTCGGCGCGGGAAGCCTGGCGACTTCCATGAACTTCGGGTTTGAGTACTTTTTGTGAACCGCGCTTAGCGAGGCGGTTGCCGATTTCCGCTGTAACCGGGCCATGGCGTTGGCACACGGCGCCAGCTCGCTTTCCGTGTACCGCGTGTGCGCCACCATCACCTCGTTCCACTCGCCTTTCCCCAGGGTTTTCATCGCCACGTACACCGCCGCCGCCGCCATTTGCGAAGCCGGGAACTTCAACATCGAGTAATCCGGCAGGGCGCTCTCCACGATGAAGCTCGCCAGGAGCTGGAACTGCTTGTCCGCGCCCGCGGCTTTGTAGAACCTGCTCATGAACTGGTACGGGGTGGGTACTGTGAGGTGGAACCCCAACGTGTTGAGCATGTCTTTTTCCATCGCGAGAATCTGTTCCCGCGTGTACGCCTTGTCCGAGATGTACACGAAATCCCGAACCTCGGGGGCCCAAATCTCTTCGTACTTTGACGCAAGCAACATCGCGGTGACGCCAACCAGCTGCAGGTTCTTACGTGTCACAACCTTCTTGGAAAGAAAGCGGTCAATCAGGTTGTGAGTTAAAAACAACGTCTCCGGCATCAGCTTGAACTTCAGGTGCACCTCCACCAGCCAGTCCACCAAAATCGCGCGCATCTTGTCGTTGATGTCGGTTTGAATCAACATGTAGTTTGGCGCGACTTGCGTTTCGGGCTCCACCCGGAACCAGTACGAGAAAATGTCATTCACGTACTCCGTCACCGCCAAAGGGTTCTCGGTGTCGCACGAGTCGATGTCGGGCATCTCCTGTTGATTGTACAAAGAAAAAACAAGAAAGGAAAAGAAAAGTCAGGTTGGGGCGTTCGACGCGGCAAACGGCTCGCCGAGATGTTTATTCTTTTCGAAAGGGGTACGAGGCTCGGCGCGCGAAACTCTCGCATTGATGGATGGGAAGCCGATTGGTTGAAATCACGTACCGCCGCAGCCCTTCCCTGGATGTACTGGGTGTAGCTTTCGCGCTTGCTCGCGGGCTCGCCCGTCCTGGTGGTCATGGTGCCGCCAGTGGCATTGGAGATGTCCCGCGGGCGCGTGTGCGACGTCCGCGTGCTGGTGCGGCCCCACTTCGCGACGCCACCCTGATTTGGAAACGAGACAGAGGGAGGCACGTGTCAGTGGTGTGACGACACAATATTCGGTCCCAATCGCGGTTCCTGAAACGCAGTTACACGTGTGCACGTCCAGGCGATGCTCGGACAAATTCCGCAGGCGCACCGAAAGCGGGCGGAGTCGGAGCGACGTCGCCGCGCTTTGAGATTCGCGAAGATTGCGCCAAGGGGAACTGCCGCAGTTGCAGACACGCCGGTTTGGGAGATGGGCGAGGAGACGTACCAAACCAGCGCGTTGGGTTTTCTCCCTGAAGTTGTTCAGCAGCGTGGACATGTCGCTGAGGCTTTCGGAAGCATTTTCCCTGTTGTGCGATATGAGTCACGGAACATGTCAGTCATCACGCGCGGCGGCGCGGGGGAAACCAAAGACCCCCATCGACAATCGTGCTCGTTTCGTTTCGCGTCGTGGTAGACCTAAGCAATCGCGAGAGGTGGGAAGAGTGGACGGTGGGGAATGAGGCGGGACGTACTTGACGCCTTCCTTGCCAGCTTGCCGAGTGGGCTCGCCGGCGAGGTTGTTGCTCACGTCGCCGAGGGCGCGGCGGTTGCCAGCGGCATTCAGAGGCACGCGGCCGGACATGACTGCGAGTGGAAAGATGCGGGTTACCGTGTGAGCGTTAGATTTGGTGGCGAGGAATTCGCCGATGGGAAGGCGTGCCGGGTAAACGCGTGTATCGCCGCCGTCGCGGTGTTCTATGCGCGGCACGTAAACGTACCCTTCTCCCCGCGGGTGTTGATGTCACCCGTCGACCGTCGTGCGTTCTCGTTCATAGCGCCTGCGAAGAGTGGAGAGCGATTGCCGGTGAGCTTGTGTACGCTTTATCTCGTGGCCCGTTCGGTTCGAGCCACGAGATTTCGTTTTGCCGTACTTTGGGCTCCCGCAGTCGCGCGCGACGTACCGTTCGACCGAACCTGACTATCACTGATGTGAGAGCAACCTTCGCTCTGACCTCCGCCGTGGTAGTGGTTTTCGCGCTGCGTCGAAACTCGTGTCGCGACGCGGTGTGGAGTGACTTGCCGGATGATGCGGATTAAGTTTTCGTTCGTTCCCGTGGTCGCGTCGCGAAACGGGAGCAAAATACTCGGGGCTGTCAAAAATTAACTCAAAAATGCAACGTTTTCGAGGTGGGCGTTTTGGGCGTTTGGCGTTTCGGTGAAATATTCATTTCCTGTGTGACTAAATACGCCCACAAAGTGAGTTTCGTCTCCGGGAGTTACGAAAGCCTTTCGGAACCCGTTTTGGCCGCGTTCCCCGACTCGACTCGCCGTTTTTCATCGCGAAGCACGAAAGCGTAAAAAACGCCTCTGTCAAAACCGTCGAGTCACAAAACGAAATCTCTGGGGAGAGACGTCTGTCTCTACCTCGTCCCTCATTCGTCTCTCTCCCGATGGCTATCAATCCACCGCACATCTCACCCCGTACGCACCACGCGATACGCATACAGCACGAAAAACGAAACGACACCCCCCCCACGTCGTATTTCTCACTCGCGAGATGAGACGCGCGAGACGCCGTTTATTTTTTGCCGCCGTCTCAGACTGCTTCGCGTACGCTTTTTTTCCCACTCTTGCGGCACCGCTAATCACCGCGCCACGCAAACCCGCGCGTATTCCCTGGCCAGCGCGAGCCGCGCGGCTTGCGACCGCGCATCCCCGACCGTGTGTGTCGCGGCGCACATCGCCTTTAGCTCCAACCATGTTCGGTTCGAGTTCGAAACCTCAGCGTCAAACGCGTTCGCCTGTTCCAACCGCGCCAGCGCGACGTGCGTTTGCGCCTTGCGTTTGGTAAAACAAAGTGGTTAACGTCTTGTACGTGCAAACAGTATGTGTCGGATTTGGGAAAGCCCCTACAGGCCGTACCTTACTCAACGCACTCCGGGTTCCTTCCAACAACGGAATCGCGAGAAACAGTACGGAGCGCCACAGGTGTTGCGTGGTTTCGTTTTGCGTGAGTAACTCGCAAAACGCGCTTGCGGTGTTTTTCGTTTTTTCCCGTGTCGCGTCGGATAAAACACGCGCAGTGGCCTCAGCGGTTGACGACAAATCCGTTCCCACCTTCGACAGATCCACGAGCGAGCGCTTGAACTTGGCGAGGGCGTCGAGAAACGACGCGGCGCCGGGGTGGTTCCATGAGTTGGGACTCGTGGAAACGTTTTCGTTGTTCCACATGTCCATGTTCCCATGGAAGGCACCACCGGAAGTGACCTGCGGGTGCTCGCCCGCCAGCTGCAGCAGCGCGGCCGCGGCTCCCACGGGGTCGCGCGCCGCCTGAAATACAGAAGGCAACTGCGCAAGCGCCAACGCGTGGATTGAGAAACCGTTTCCGTTTGAGGCGAAACCATCGTCGCCATTTCCGAACCCCCACGCCGCCGCGGACGTGGCGTCGCCCCTTCGGTGCGCGCCAGACGCGGCGCGCCACGCGACGTGTTGCTTAACGCTCGTCGGCAGCGCCGCGGTTTCACACGTTTTCTGATGGAATTAAAAAAAATGTCAGTCTCGTATGGGCAATGAGGGAGGCGGAACGTGGTGATTGGGGAAAGGCCCTTACCAGCACCGACTGCGTCACCGAAAACTCGTCCGACTCGGCGTCCGCGAACCCGTCTGGACCGCTAACCAACGTCTTGACAACACAACTTGGCGAAACCCCGCTTCCCCCCACCACGGCGCCGCACGCGGAAACGCCTCGCGTCGGGCACCACGGAAATACCTGCGTCGCCATGTCCCTGGTGCTGGAACGCGTGGCGAGGGCGTGGCCTGAGTGTGAACAAGAAAAAGGTCAGTCGCGAGTCTTATGGGTGTACTGTATGAGTAAACAGTGCACTTGTGATATATTCGTAAGAGAGGCCAGTACTGGTAAACGTTACTAGTGTGAAGTACTTCCGTTGAATGAAACTAGTGAAGTCAAAGAGGGGCTGCAAACAGCGTGTCATGATTTGTGAAACCCCCGACACGCACCGTACTCCACCAAGTGCAGCTCGGCTTGCGACGCGCCTCGCAGCGTCGCGACCGGTCGTCGCAGCGCCGCGCCCGAGAACAACTCGTTTGCCCACGCATCCCCCCCCGCGGCGGCGACGAGCATCTCGCTCACGTTCGCAAGGAACCACGCGTCCAGGTGTTTAGACACCGCCGCGGTGACGGATGGCGCGTCCGCTTCTAAAACGGGAATCAGAAGCTCGTCCTGATATATAAAAAAGAAAGCGGTTAACGTCTCGTATGGGCAATCGCGAAGGCGGAGCGTGTTCAGTGGGAAAGTTCCTTACCATCTCCGGCGCGTTTTGCGACACGCCGCGCGACGCGACGCACCGCCGAACGAGCGCGGCGCAGTCGCCCGCGACGCGCAAGGATGTGAACCGGCACCGGGTTTCCGCGATGAACAACTCCATCCACCCTGCGTTATGCGGCACCGCTCGCGAAACGGCGGTCTCCTCGCCCGCCATCGCGGAGAGCGCGGCGCGGCACCCGGTCGCTACCCTCGAATCGGGACACTGGTCGAACAGGGCCACGTCGTCAAGCACCCTTTGCACTTGCCTTATCCAGGCCTCGCGGAACGCGGCGAACTGAGGCGCGGATACTGCGGTGAACCCGTTGGAGTTTGTGGTTTCTTCTTTTGCGTTTTTTTGTGACTCGCGGTCCCTTCCGCGTTTCGAGTTTTGTCCGCCAAAAATCCACCAATCCGCGTCGTCGCCGTCCCCTAGCCCGTCCCCGAACTGTTCCTCCTCCGCGATTGTTTCGTCGCTAACACTCGCCATGCGTGGCACACACCGTAGCAGCGCCACCACCGCTTCTAGTAACTCGGCGTGCGGTTTCGCGGAGTGTACGCCCACCCTCCACTGGTCCCAACACGAATGAAGCCCCACCAAATCAACCGCCGCGTCGACCCACCCCACCGCGACTAAACTCGCGAAGCATTCCCAGTACCCAGCCGCGTCTTCTGGGTGTCTTTTACGTGCGTCTGCGTCTGCCTGTCCGTCTTCGTCATCATCTCCATCATGACCGTTACGAAAGGCGTTACTTTCGTCCGAGATTTCCCCAATCTCAAACAGCGTCGCGCGTAAGCGCTCCGGTAACCCGTTTTGCCCGAGCCCGCACGCCCCCGCGTTTTCCTTGAACCACTCCACTAAGGATTGGGACACAAAACCGCTCCCGTCCCCAGGCTCCACGAACACCGCGCCGCACAACTGCCACGTCGCCTTCGCCGCGGCGAGGTACCCGGCGTGTGTTGAGGCGCTGGCCGATTCGTCGTCGGGCGAATGGGCCGCTTTCTCGTTTGCGTCGTTTAAGTGTGTATCGAGCGCCACGGAAACCGCCGCCGCGAAAAGCCGCGACGCCGCGACCGCCCGTGCGGACTCCTGGGAAGCATCGCCTTGTTGCGCAATTTGCAGGCGCGCGCGCAACCGCTCGAACGCAGGAAGCGTGGCGCGTGCCAGGGCCGCGGAAGCGCCGGTCACGCAGCCCCTGATGATGAATGGAAAAGAGAGTTTAGAGTGAATGGTGATGTTAGGGTTGGGGACAGGCAAGATCGCCACGACGCGCGGTTTGCACGCGCGCGTGTTGGCGGGGGGGCGCGAAGGCGGGGTCGGGGGAAGGCTGTGCTCATCAAACGTACCACTGCACGACATATGCCGCGCCTTTTGACACTCCCGGGTCGTTCCCATCGGCCCCAGGCCCTTGTACGCCAGGACCGCGCGCGCGAACCACTCGTAGTTCGTTTCCAAGTCCCCAACGCACGCAGAGCTTTCCCGCCCCGGGGCCGCGCACGGCACCGCCGCCCATGGGCAGGCTGGCGATCACGGGCGAGACGTCGTCCGCGATGTCGTCGAGCTCCATCGCGCGTGGACGTCCGCGCGATGGGCACGGAAACACGGCGAACTCGGTGGAGCGCGCGCGGAGGGAACTGCCGAGATGGTTTAAAACGGCGACTCTCTTGGGGACGACAGGTCGCGGAAAATGGCACCACGAGTAGTATGAAAAAATGGCGTAGCCCGTCGCGCTAGCCGCCGAGAGGCGAGGCTCGCGTGTGACCCGTGAGAAGGGCTACGTATAATTATTGCGGGTAGATCGTGACTACTCCCCTACGATTGATCCGTCAACACTGTATTGACGGTTTGTTTCGCGGAAACATAGACTAACAACTCTCCTAAACTCGCCGCGACCCGGTTTCCAGCGCGCCGAGCTCGCCGAAGCGCGCGCTTCGCACCAGGTCTTTCGTTTCGCGAACGCTGAACAGTTTGTGTAGCCCTCTTTTGGCGTCCGCGACTAGGGTGGTTATTTCGTTTGTCCCGGCACCGATATCTGCTTCCGCACTCGCCGCTTCCAGCAGCAGCGACGGCCACAGCACGTGTCTGCACACGGCCCGGACGATTTCCGAGTCGCTGGCGTCGCAGGACACTGTCTCCAGGCGCGGCGATTTCTTATCTTCTTTAAAACAATCAGAGGGCAAGTCGCCCTTCAGCGCTTCCGCGGCGAGTTTCGCAACGCTAAGACGCGAAGATTCTTCGTCTGCCGTGCGGCTCGCGACGGAAATCTCCACCAGCAGCATTCCATTTGACACGTCTGCAGATGCGCCCTCGCCGAAGACCCCGGGCACGGCCTCGACGGTCACCGCGACGTCGGCGGCCCGCGTGAACAGGTCGCGCGCGCGGAGTTCAAGCGCCGACTGCAGCGACGATGCGATTTGCTCAAGCGCAATCGTGTCCGTTTGATCGTCGTCAATCGCGCGCGTTTCGTAAACGTCGTCATGCACGGGCGCGACGAGCAGGCGCACCGCGATTGGTTCGGATTGGTCTCCTGTTCCTGCTTTCCCTCCAGTACCGTACGTCGCCCCCCCCCTCTCACCGACCAACCCCCGCGAAATCGCCTCCGGCCCGTCAACAAGCGAAACGCAATCCAGCCAGAACCCGGCGTCGTCTGAACTTTGCGGCGTTTGTCCGTCGGTATCTTCGTAGAAACCGTCTTCGCTTTCTCGCGCGTAGGCGAGGGAAAGCACGGCGCGCACCGCGTTTTGAGCGGCATCAAGCGCGGCTTGTTTACAAGACTCGAACGCCGCAGCGAAAGCGGCGTCGTCAGCGGCGCCACCCACCGAAGCGCCGCTTAGCAAATCGCCGGCGACGTCCCGCGCGTTCGCGCAGTCCCGCCACCGCCGCGCCGCCGACGCCGCTGCGATTGTAAAAAAAATGTGTCAGTCTCGTAACAGGGAGGCGGGATTTGGGAAATGCAAATACGTACCTGCGAGGTAGCTCGCCCAATCCCCGAGCTCGGCGGCGGCGCCGGGGGCGTCAGATTCCGACGCGTTGCGCTGCAGGTCGGGGGGCAGGAGTTCAGCGACCAAGTGTCGGGCGCGCGATTCCCCTGATGAAAAGTTTTCAGAGTTTTCAGACTGATTCGTGGTACCCGAAACAGGATCTCCGTCTCGTCGTCTGTTTTCGAAATCCAACGCCCTGGACGTTCGCGAAAGGCAGAGCTGCCGCACCAAAGCACACGCGTGCGTCGCGGCTTCGGCGTGCATTCGCGTTTTCGCCAGACTGAGTGCCCACTCCAGGATGTTTTCTCGGTGTTCCGGGCCTCGCGCGGCGCCCGCGCCGAACACCCTTCGCCCCGAAAACGCGCCGCCTGAGCGTTCGGAGCCGTCCCACAGCACAACCAAACGCGAGTCGTGCATGGTTTTCGCGACGATGGCGCGGACGCCCACGTGGGGCTCGTCGTCGTGAGTTTCTCCGTCCTCGTCCCCGTCCACCGCGATCCACTGGCACGCTTCTTTCAGGATTCGTTTTTTCGTGCCAAGATCGGTCGGCGCTAGCAACGTAAGAAACCGGGAGTAGGTTTCAACCAGCGTGGCCTTGGCTAGGTGCGCGGCGTACCGAGGCACCAACGCGTACCGTCGCGTCGCGATTAAATGAACCACGTACAGATTCACGACTTTGTTCACGTGGAAATGAAGCGGGCCATTTCCACGCAAACCGCCGCCGTTTTCGGGAAGCGATTGCTGTAGAAACAACAAAAGATGCGTCGCGAAGCGAAGCAAAGCCGGGTTAGGTTTGGCTTGCGGATGTGTGTTGTTAGTCTCTGTGTTTTGCGAATCTTCGCCATTCTGGCCAACAGAAGAAACAGAAGGAAACACCCATCGCGGCACCACCTCCTGCACAAGCTCCCGGGTCCGTCCGAGAATCAAACACCGCTGCGCGTCTCTTTGCGCTTTTCTTTCCCCCGACTGCGATAAATAAAAGAAAGTGTAAGTGTCAGTCATGTATTGGGCGATGTAAGGACAAACAGTCACCAGCTTCGGTAAAACAGTCGTCTATGATTTGGGAAATGAAATACGCACCTGCGTCCCTTCCCGCTCCGCGAGCGGCCGTAACGTGTCAAGAATGAACTCCGCCGAAGTGGGCGTGGCGGCGATGGAGTCCAGGGTGGGCCACCGAGGGGCTGATAAGGAAGCAGCGTCTTCCATCGCCGTGACCCGGCCTTGCCCGTCGTCGTCGTCGTCGCGCAGAACATGGCCCGGCTGTGGTGCGTTTCCGTGGTCGTTTCCTGAGTTGGAGTTATCATTGTCCGCCGAAAAACCCGACCCCCCACCACGCACCGCCGCGTCCACGCGCTGATCAAGCAGCGCCCGGAAAAACGCCCACGCCGAGTCCTCCCAGTCTCCATCGCACACCGGCAGGGTGGCGCGTATGTCGCCCGCGAACGCGCCGTAAAGCGCGGCTTCGTGCCTCGCCGCGGGGGGCAGGTAAGGCGCCGCGACTATTTGCCGCGCCGTCTCCGCGCACGCCCACTTCCACAACGCCCGTCGTCCGCTTTTCCCGGCCTGATTTTCGTTTCCGTTTTCGTTTTCGTTTTGATTTCCTTTTCTTGACGCGGTCGGGGTCGGGTCCACGCACGAGTCGTCGCACTCCCCCGCGAGTTCCTCATCCTCCGCGTTTGCCTGGTTTGAGTGTGCGTTCGCCTCGATCGCAGCGAACGCGGCGGCGTCGATGTCGACGAAGTGCTGTTCCAAAAAAGATGAACACGCGTCGCCGTCGCGGTTCGCGCTCGCGTCGTTTGATTCGCGCGTCGCGGAAAGCGCAATCTCAATCTCGTGTGTCGCGCGCTCAATCGCGAGCGCCACCGGAAACGCCGCCGACTGCGCGAACGCGGCGGCGGCGGCGGCGCCCACGGGCGCCATACCGAACCCCGCCCCCCCACCAAACGACGCCGCTCGCCACGGCTGCCCGGCGTTGACACAAAGCTCTCGCGCGGCTGATTGAAATAAAATAAATGTCAGTCTCGTATGGGCAATCAGTCGGCGTAATGCGGTGGGTGGGAAATACGTACCATCCACCATCCCGCCCCGCACCAAGCGCCAGCAGGCGCGACACAGCCTCGCTTACGATGGGCAAAACAAAGTGTCAGTCGGTCGTACTTGTATGAATAAACAGTCAGGGCAGAGGGAAGACGTCCCTTCTAGTACGAGTATGGACAAACAATCAGTCGGAGGGATTTGGGAAAGGCCCAAGGCCGTACCTTCGGCATCCGCGTTTGTCGGGTGCGTCGCGCTCTTCGTGTTCATCGGGCCATCCGGGTCCAAGGCTTTGCTTAGGGATTCGCCCCGGCCGTCCGACGTCGCGCGCGCGTCCAGCGCACGTGCGGTTTCCACCAGGGACACTTCATTTTTACCGAACGCGTCGAACGCGGCGAGCGATGAGCGGGAGAAGTTGTTTCCCCCCGAGTTGCTTCCACCCGAATCCCTCAGCGCATCTTCCACCCCCACGCCAAACGATTCCCGCAAAAGCGCCGCGCGCTGGTTCCCCTCCAGCCACGCCACGACTCGGTTCAACCGGAAAGTCACCGGGTCGTTCAACTCGTCCCTGGCGCACGCGCGTACGCGCGCCGACAGCGGTGCGGGAAGCGGGTTCCGGTTCGGTGATGATGACAAAAACGCGCTTGCCGGGTCGCCGCCCAGCAGTTGGCGCTTCGCTATTGCGTCCCTCGCTTTTTTTTCCATCAACGCGTTCCGGCGCTCCGAGTCGCGGCCCTCGCCAAGAAGGAACCAGCAAAGGCTCCAGGACGTCGCTTCCGCATCCAGCACGTCCGCTTCTTGTGACAGCGCGAGCGCCGCGGACGCACGCGTCACGCACAAACTCATCTCCCGGAGCTCCGCGGCGCGGACGCGGCAGGCGGATTCGAAAACCGCAGGGGACTCCGCCGACGCCAAACAACCGGAACGCACGTCCGCCACGATTTCGCCGAAAACAACCTCCTCGGTTCGGGACGACGAGTTGTCATCGTGCGTCAGCGCGTGCGCGTCGTCGTCGGTACCATCCGTGACTTCGTCTGTCCGGTCGCCCGGGCCGATCTCCGCGGTCGCCGAGACGGAGAACGGCGTTGGACGAAGGTGTGTTTGACCCACCGCGGTGCCGTGCGTTTGTCCCGCCGCTCGGCTCCCTCCCCGCGCGTTCGTGTCCCGCACTCGTCTCAAGAACATCTCCGTCCCGAAACCGCCACTTTGGTGTCCATGATGCCGACCGCCGCCAGGGGGCGGGGTGAACGGCGTGGAGGGGGGGGCGCCGAAGGAGGCGGTAGTAGGCACGCCGTGACGACGGTCGACGGTTGCCGGGCGAATCTGAGAAGATCGGCGCTCCTCGCCTCGCCCGGAACGGGCACCCCTCGACGCCTCCTCGGTTACCCACGCGGCGACATCGTGGTCCATGACGTGCGCGTCACGGCGGACGAGACACTCGAGCTCCTTGCTTCGCGGCGATGGGCGATCGGCGCCCGGTCGCGATCGCGCGCGCGCAACTTTGAATAAACCCTGCTGTCCCGCGGGCGTCAAAAAGAAAACGAAAACGACTTTTGCTCATCTCTACAGCATTTTACTTTCCCCAGTACAACGTTCTGTTGGGGTAGCCTAAACCCATCCCCTAAACCCCACCCCGACCCCCCACCCTAAAATCCCGGTTTTGGTGGACATCCTTCGGTGGCCCGTCCTGAAAAATCCTTGTGGTGGTTCCTATTTCGACGGTTGCCGGTACCCCAACCGAACGTTTGTACTGGGGAAAGTATCGTTGCATTGCAGACATCAGGAAGCAACAGTCACGCCCGAGGACGAAACACGAAGCCAAATTGCTTTTCCGACGCTTCCAATGGCAAGAAGTTGTTCGGTAAAGCCCTTGTACGCTCTCTCGCGCGCTCCGTCCTCGGGAGACGGAGATATCGCTCCATGGTGGACCCTCACCTTGGACCGATTTCCTCGAAAAACCGAAACGCAAAAAGCTACCTTCGAAAACTGAGCTTTCTGATGACTAAATACGCATACGAAAAAACTTTCGAGGTGAGATTTATTCCTCGCGACGGCAACCAAAAACTTCCGAAACGGAATAAAACAGCTGGAAAAACAAAAAAACACAAATATTCTCATCGTGTTCCATCCTTCACCTCACTCTCAGCGCGCACCAGCCGCCCTGCCACGAGTCTCCCCAAACCGAATCGAGCTCGAACTCGAACGTCGTCACCCTCCCTGCGCTCTCGAACGCTCGAGATGGCTCCCTCTCGCTCTAACTGCGCGGTACGTCTCCACGCGCACGCAAATCCCTGAACCCCTCAATCGCGACCTTTCGGAGCTTTGTTCAACTGCCGCGACGCGACGCCGCCTCCTCCGACCGCGGCACAGAAGGTCGCGCGCCGGACGCGCCTGCGCCGCGCGAGTCTTTCCCCAAGGTCCAGGTCCTCGTGCGCCACGAGTTTCATACCTCCCTCGCCGCGATCGCCAAGTCTCCCTCTCGCGCCTTTGTCTGCAACTCCATCCCCAATCTTGTTCCTTTTGATATGAATATTCCTGACGTAACCCATCCTCCCTTCCTACCCTTCCTCGCCGCGCAGGTCGTGCTCACCTTGCTCGCCGCGCACGCCGTGCACGCCGCGGACCCGCACACCCTGGCCGGTGTAATCACCGCCGCGGATGGCATGTCCAGCGCCGACCTCACCACGAAGGCGGCGACGCTCAAGCCCCTCGGTGGAAACACCGGGCTGCTCGCTGAGGCCTCGGACGCGGGCACGGACGCGTCGCTCATTGTGGACGGCGCCAGCGGCGACACCGCGTTCCCCCACGGCGCCCTGAAAACCCTGATGACCGTCGGCGAGTACGACAAGACCTCCGGGTACATGCCCGTCGGCGTCCCCGACGGCATGGGCGCGATGCTCAAGGACGCCAACACGGTGCGGTTCGTGTGGCAAGCGGAGTCGTATGGGCACATCTCGGGGGGCAAGTCCTACCCGATGAAGGTCAACGGCGATATAACAAGCTTCACGGGCTCGCACATCGCATACGTCGATTACGACCGCACCAAATTGGGCTCGTTCATGGAAAACACGGACTCCGCCGAGGGCATGGTCAAGGGCGCGGGCGAGCTCATCGAGAAAGCGTACAACCTCAAGGGCCTCGAAGTCGGCGCGCGTGGCGGCGTCGACACAACCGCCACGAACGTGCATTTCGGCGACACCAACGCGGACGGGCACTACGTCTCCAGCGACACCGCCAACAACGCGGTGGGGGATAACACGTGGACCTACCACTCCTTCTGCAGCGCGCATTTGGAGGAAAAAGAGCAGTGGGGCACCGGTATCGGGCTCGCGGACGACATTTTCCTCACCGTCGAGGAGTGGAGCGACTACGACGCCGCGCGCGTGGAAGCCAAAGGCGTGGTCGGCCTCACCGCGCACGCCGTGGACATGGCCACCAAAACCGCCTACGCCGTCGGCGCTATGGGCGCGGGCGGGTACGAGAAAATCGTCGAAGTGAACTGCGGCCACGCCGACTACGTGTGCTTCGCCATCTCCGGGTACAATGGCAACTTCGGCAGCACCGCCGCCACCGCCGCGATGGTGGCGCGCAAAAAGGCGCAAACCTCGGGAAACATACGCGCCGACGGCACCAACTTCGTGTGGCCCCAGAACATCGTCCCCGCACGCGTGTACGTCGGCGTCAAGGGCTACGCCGCTGATTGCACAACCGTGGACACCGCCACCTTCCTCGCCAAAAACGGTTTGGCGTGCGGCGAGGTGTACGGCTTCGCGGTTCCCTCTGGTACCACGGACAGAGACGCGTGGCACAAGGGCAACGTCCGGGACGGCGTCGGCGATACCGTCGCCGGTGTTTTCTCCAGGACGTCCTGGAAATGGAACGGCGTCGTCACGAACTTCGACGAAGACGAGTCTTGGCAATACCAGGTACGTATTGTATTTCCCAAATCCCAACGCTGTTTGCTCATGCAAGATTGACCCTTTTCTTTTCAAATCACAGAACCCCCCCCTCAAGGTTGACAAGAGCGCCGCGAGCACTACGCACAAGTTCTGGACCGCCGCTGGGTACAACAAAACGGGGTCAAAGACGGAACACTGTTCCCCCGACCCGCGCGGCGGCGCCCGGTTCGTGCAAGGCAGCACCGCGGGGTACATGGGTATTTACGATTTCGCCGGGATCGAGAACACGCTCTCCTTGTTGACCAAACCCGCGCTTCCCACTTCAATCGGCGCTTCGTACACCATCATCGAAGGTGAGTCCGACATCACCGCCCGCGTCATGCTCAAGGGAAAAGGGAAACGCGCGGACGGCGGCGTCCAGACCAAGATGAACGACGGAACGGACAAAGTAACGTTCGAGGACATCGACGGCTTGGAGTGGATCGCCGCCGCGGACGGCGAGGTACGTATTTCCCAACCACCACGTTTCGCCTCCCTGATTACTGCTCTGTATGGAGTACAGTCGGAAAATACGGACCACACTCCGTCGGACCCCTTTCAAATCCTTCACACAAATGGCCCGAAAGACTGACACTTTCTTATTATCGTCTCAGGACTACCTCGTGATCCAGGAGGACGGCGGGAACAAGTTCGGCGAGCGCATGTTCATCGCCAAAATTCCCGCCCCCGGGAAGAAGCCGATTTACCACTTCATCGCGCAGGCTGGGGGTACTCTTAACACAAGAAACCTCGCCAAGGTTTCCGTCCCCGCGGGTACCTGGACCAGCGCCAAAGCGTCCGAGTTCTCGGGCGTCGTCGACCTGTCCGGCATTCTGAAAAGCACCACCGCGCTGGGCGGCGCCGCGCGAAGAGCCGCGGACGCCACGGTCGCCTTGGAGGACAAGTACATCGCGGTCGGCTTGCAAGCACACTCGCAACTCTCCGGGGTCATCGGCGACTTCAACGTCGACCGCGGCGGTCAGATTTACGTGTACAAGCCCGCCAACATCGACGGCACCGACGTCGCCCCCACCCCCGTCGCCGCCCCGACCCCCGTCGCCGTCGTCGCGTCCCCCGCCGCCAAGCATGAGCTCGGCGCGGTCGCGCTCGTCGTCGCCGCTGTCGCCGCCGTGTTCGCGTGAACCCCCTGACGCTGACTCGTTCACAGGCGGATTCGCCGTCTCGATCGTTGGTCCGCGGACCTTCCCAGATGGTATGCTATCTTTATTTTCGCATCGCACGTTTCCTCGTTCGACATAACGCGCGCGACAAAGCATCTTCATCCCGTCGCCGTCGCCATAGTACGTTGTAATAAGTCACACGAGGACGTTTCAATAACCCGCAAACGTCACATCGCACCGAACCATCGACGCGCGAGGGAACTTTTGAAACCCGATCCTGTCCCGTCGGGCGCAAAAGTTCTTCAAAAACAAAAAAATACTGTATATTTTCCCGAAAAACCCGTGCATGCGTGCCGTCGCTCGATTCGTAATCTTATTCGGCACCTCAGTGTCATGGGGGGCATCGGCGTTCTCGTTCTAGTCTCATCACCCTGGACAGCCGTTGACGCGCGCCCAGTTCAGCAGCTCGAGATGCCCGTTCCTCGCCGCCCAAGCGCACGTGTTTGCGTTCCACGGGCACCCGTTCGCGCGCAACCACTGCAGCACCTCGAGGTGTCCATTCACCGCCGCCATCCTGCACGTCTGCTCATTCCACGGGCACCCGTTCGCGCGCGCCCAATGCAGCACCTCGAGATGCCCGCGGTACGCCGCCATCCTGCACGTGCTCTCGTTCCACGGGCAGCCGTTCGCGCGCGCCCACTGCAGCACCTCGAGGTGCCCGCCCTTCGCCGCTTCCCTGCAAGTTTGCTCGTCCCACGGACAGCCGTTCGCTCGCGCCCACTGCAGCACCTCGAAATGTCCACCCCACGCCGCCGCCCAACACGTTTTCCTGTCCCACGGGCAGCCATTCGCGCGCAGCACCTTCAACTCGTCGAGCTGTCCGCTCCTCGCCCCTGCCTCACAAAGGTAGTGTTGATGCGACAGCCGACCTCCCCGGTGCAGGCGCTGCAACGCGCTTAAACATCCAAGGTTCACGGCACGCTTTTCATTAAGCTTCTCAAACCGCAGCCCTGTTCCTGCCACCGCGTCGCGCATCGCGCGGCTCACCGCTGGGAGCCGCGCGAGATCGGCGGGGTCGTCGAAATGCTCAGTTTTGAAATGTGAGTGACGACGATGTCGTTGAGAAGGCGGGGGATAGCCTCGCCCGCGTCAGCCGCGTGAGCATCGCGGCGCGCGCTCTTTGTCTTGCGTGCGCGAGTTTCCATACCAATCGTCGCGTTGGAACACAACGTGGACCGGGCGTCGTGGTGTGGCGTCGTTGTGCGTCGAGGCTTCCGATAAACTTTTGAAGGCACAGAAACTGACGCGACGGCGCTTTTCCTCGAAGCAAGCATTGGCACCCGCGCGGGTCCATGCGGGGCGCCATCTCGCCCCCCCCAATGTCGTTGCACTACCAGTCCGTGCTCGACAAAGTCTCATCGCACGGTGTCTCGGGATCCCACGATTCATTGGACGAAACCGCGGCCGTGGCGACCGGTTTCTTCGACCTGGCGAACGCGGATGTGGTGAGGTACTCCGTGGTGAGGGCTGCAGAAGATGACAACGAACTCGAACTTACGGTCGCGCAGGACCAACGCCAGCACGACTCATGCGGTGGCATCGTGTGGGAAAGCGCGTTTTGCCTTGCCGAGTTTATACAAAGAAACGGGGGGGGTTCGGTCCGGGGGAAAAACGTCCTGGAGCTCGGGGCGGGGGCTGGTTTGGTGGGGATGGTGTGCAAAAAGCTGGGAGCGAAAAAGGTGGTCTTGTCGGATCACCCAAACGCGATTGCGCTGTTACGAAAAAACGTGCAGAGGAACTTTCACAGCAACCAGGAACCAGGCATGGACACGGATACCACTGACGACATCTCCGTGCTCCCTCTTGACTGGAGGGACGAACAGCACTTGGCGGCCGTTTTGAAAAACGGTCCTTACGACGTGGTCGTCGCGACGGATGTTGTTTTTTCGACAGACCTGGTAAGGGCCTTTCCCAATCACCACGTTCCGCCTCTGCGATTGCCCATACTCGTCCTTCCGAAGGGACGGATATACCTCTGCCCATTACCACGACTGTTCGGCTCGATTACGGGCGACTGTTTCCTCACACCAATCCCGGATATACACGTTACGAGAGACTGACACTTTTCCTTTCTCAACTAGGTCGCGCCGTTGCTAAAATGCGCGGCGGCGGCGGCGACGCCGCACACCGGGGTGGTTTTGGTCTGCCTCCAGGAACGGTGCGCGGATGCTTTCGCGTTGTTCAAGCTGCAAAGCGAGGTGTCTTGTTCCGAGTTTCGGCAGGTCCCCACTGACGAGTTGAAATTCGTGGACGACGCGTGCGTTTTGTTCGAGCTGAAAGGGATGATGACGGGTGGGCCGGTTTCGGGGATTACCGATTTACAAAAAGGAGACGCGTCGTCGCGAACAGAGAAAGAAACCGGTCCGACGAAACGAAAAAAGGACTCCCGAGACGACGACGACCCCCGAGACAAGGGGAAGAATTCGAAGAAGGAGAAGCGATGATGTTTCGGATTTATGAATAATTACTCATGACCTGAAAAGAGGCGCGTACGTACGACAAACGTTTGATGTTGATAAAAAAAAATACTGAAGGGGACCGACGTCACCCTGTTTTTACCCCTCGTCAGTTCGTCAGGTTCATCGCGAAGTACGCGACGAGGACGACGAGGATGGGCAGCAGGACGGCCATCAAGCTCA
>Ga0222633_1000285_pt1 | contig 54958 bp, 35 predicted proteins | sample AntAcemetageno48_FD_179816 | JGI IMG/M metagenome (GOLD analysis project Ga0222633, IMG submission 179816) | Saline water microbial communities from Ace Lake, Antarctica - #48 | ecosystem: Environmental > Aquatic > Non-marine Saline and Alkaline > Saline | place: Antarctica: Ace Lake | collected...
AGGGGGGGAAAGGGGGGGGGAGGGGGGAAGGGGGGGGGGGGGGGGGCAAGGCGGAGGGGGTTGGGAAGCCTCCTGTTTCCGGGAAATCAGAGGGAAGGCGGGGCAAGAGCAGGCTGAGTCACGGTGGCAAGCCTGGTTGTTCGGGGCGCGGGGCGGAGACGAACCCGCGGGAGAGCGACGAAAACGGGTACTGCGAAAGCGACCCGATGCTGGCGGGCGCGACGCCGGCGCACCACAGTTTGGAGGCGGCGAAACCCCCCGTGGTGAGTGGGTGTATCGACTTGCTTCGAGGGGAGAGTTCGCGGTTTTCGGAAACCAACGGCGGCGGCGCGTGCGACGAGCGGACGCCGGCGCCCACCACTACGCTCCGAAGACTTGGGTCGGACGTGTGCGAACTCGGCGCGGACGCGGTTGGCGCGTCACCCAGCGAGACGATCGATTTCGACGCCTCCGCCGCGGAGATGTCCGGGTGGGGCGACCAGGTTATCGTGCACCCGTTCCTTTCGGAGAAACTCGCGACGTCGGGCGACATAGGGCGGTGTAAGGGAAAGCTGATACACGAGTTCCCGTTGCTCGGCTTGGGGTTGTCGCGTCTACCGGGTGACGTGTGGTGGTACAACAAGGTTCACCAGCCAAACGACGCGGAGCGAGAGTTGTTTCAGTCGCATGAACCGTCCAATAAGTTCAAGGAACGAGTCGCGACGTTCAGACACTGGTTGATGAGCCGGGCGGATAAAACCTTCGTGGTGTTCGGGCACTCCACTTTCTTCAAGGAACTCGTGGGCGGGAACAGGAGTTTGAGAAACTGCGAGGTTCATACCTATCATCTGTAACGGGGCGTTATTAATAACACACCGACACGACACAATTGTTTCCTCAGGGTTTAAAAATCGTTTCTCACCGCGCTCGCGGTCCCGGCCACGTGTTCCACAAACTCACGCCGCGGCTTGCTCGGGCGTTTTCAAGGACTTTATCGAAAGCGCGTGGATTTTTTCATCCATCAACGACCCAAGCGCCTTGTTCACCAGCCTGTGTCGCGCCAGCGGAGCCTTGCCCTGGAACTGTGCGCTCACGATAGACACCTCGAAGCTCGACCCGCAGCTGTTGTGAGTTGTGATGACCACGGGAGGATGTCAGCGAAGCAGATTGTTAACACGGTCGGTAGATGGTTGGCGGTTTTCGTTTCAGAGAATTTGCGTGACGAGCCGGGACGGTAACACTCGCGGTGACGTACTCTCCACTGATGTCGGTCACATCCACCTCCTGTGCCTCGAGCGCGGTGCGCAGAAGATCCTCGACTTCTTGCACGGTCGGCATGACGTCTCCTCGGCTCGCGTAGGTGTGGCGGGTTGATGCGAGATTTTTCGCTTTTCATAGTCTGGGACGAAGGAAAAAACTTTTCATTCTCTTCAGATTTGGAGACGCGGGCCAGGGTACGCCGCGCCACTCTTAGCCGCGCGGGCTAGGGAACCCTGTGGGGCAGCGCCGCGTCTTCGTAGTAGCATCTTCTTCGGGGAACATGGTGGCCGGCGAAACGTCGGCGGGTATACTCGCCAAGCTGCAGAACCGGAACCGCGTCGAGGTGGATGCTTTTCGCACCGTGTTCGACGCACACGCCGTGGCGCAGCGTCAGGCGAGGACATTACAGGAGCGCGTGACCGCGCTGCAGCGCCAGTGCGCGGAGCTCGGGGAAGGCAAGAAGACCGCGGAGGCGAATTTTAAAACCGCGAGCGAGGCTGCGGCTCGTGGCGCTGCCGCGCAGGACCAGTCCACACGCATCACCGAGCTGCAAGTCGAGCTCGCGGCGAGTTACAAGCAACACGCGGAGAGTTCTCAACAAGTCATCGCGGCGAAGGACGCGCTTGCGAAGTGCGAGGAGGATTTAAAAATCGCGCGAGAGCTTCTTAAGGCTGTGGAGGGCGAACGCGACGACGCGGTCGCGCGCGGTGTCAATTTAGACGGAGAGCTCGAGGTGTCAATTGCCACAGCGCAGGTCGCGGCGGATGAGGCGGAGGCGCGGCTCGCCGGGCGCGACGCGGCGTTGTCGAAAGCTGAGACTTTGGAGGCGGAGAACGCGAACTTGCTGGACCGCTTGTTACACATGAAGAAGCAGGAAGCGGAGAAGATGAACGAAATCAACGACCTGTACGAAGATTTGAACCGCCAAAAAAAGGAAGGCGCGCTACGCGCGATGGCGAGCGACTTGTCGGAGGCGTCAGCGGCGAGCATGGCGAGTTTAGCGGGTTCGCAATTCGACGCCGCCCGGGGTGGGCGGTACTTCCCCACTCGGAAACGAATCGCGATTCGCGCCAACTCAGGAGGCACGCACCGAATCGCCCTGACTCCCGGCGGCGATGTCCTCGCGACCGCCGGGGACGACAAAGTCATCAGCCTGTGGGACGTGGATACCGGGCTGGCGACCGGGCCGGCGCGGCTGACGGGCGCGACGGGCGCGCTTCTGGACTGCGATTTCTCAACCGGTCCGAGCGACGCCGGCGGGTTGACGATTCTCGGCGCTGGCACGGACAAAGCCGTGCGTCTGTGGGACGCCGCTAGTGGGCGTGTGCGGCACACCATGACCGGCCACGCGGACAAGGTGTGCGCGGCGAGGTTCAACCCGTGGGAACCGAACCGGGCGGTTTCCGGAGCGCACGACCGTACGATAAAGGCGTGGGACTTGCACAAAGGGTTTTGCGTCGCGAGTATTATGTGCGCCAGCAACGTGAACGCGGTGGCGTTCGGCGAGGGGCCGAACTCTATTATTTCTGGGCACTTCGACGGCGCGTGCCGGGTGTGGGACTTGAGGCAGAAACCGGGAGGCCACTCCGCGGACCCGGTTGAGGTAAAAACGCACGCGCAGCACGTCACGTCCGTGCTCGTGATGCCAAACAACAAATCGCGCTTCATGTGCGCGTCGCGGGACAACACGCTTAAGTTAGTGGACTTGAGGCGCGGGGGTGGCGAGTGCGTGCAGACGTTCAAAGCCACCGCGTACAGGAGCGGGAGCCAGTGGGCGAACCCGTGCGTCTCGCCGTGTGGGAGCTTTGTCGTCGCGGGCGGCGCGGACGGCGGGGTTTTCGTGTGGAGCGTTCACGACGGGTCGCTAACCACCACGCTCCGGGCGCACAACGCCGCCGTCGCGACGTGCGCGTGGGGCCAGCGGGGGTTGGCGACGGCGGATAAAAACGGAATCGCGGTGCTATGGGGGGCGTGACACTTTGGCTGTGACGAATGTAATGAAACGGTAGAACATGTGTATCAGGGAATATCTGTGGGATAGGCTCATCTGTGATTACTACACAAAAGACTGACGACTAAAAGACTGCCTCACCGAACTCTAGGCGCGCGCGGCGACTGATTCCTTGGTGAGCGTTGCGTTTCCAGTCGCCACGGACTTGGCCACCGCGAGCCCCACCCCCGCCACGTTTTCCCGCCACGCGTTGATGCGTTCCGCGAGGTCCTTCCACTGCTGCGTACCGAACACGCGGTGCGTCACCCGTGTCACGACGGCGACGCCCCTGACTTGGTCCATCTTCGCCTCCACCAGACGCGCGCCGATCGCGCGCACGATCCACCCCTCGACTTCGCCCTCCGGGCACGACAACGCCTTCGCTACTTGCGCGTACGTCACCTCCCCGCCGTCCACCGCGACACTCGTTTCCGCGAGCCCGCACAACGCCAGGAGCTTCATCTTTCCCGCGCACTCGGCTTCGTCAATGCTTAGTTGTTTGAACAGCGTGCCGTTCTTTTTTGCAAACGCCGCGAACGCGTCCATCCCATCGGACGCGAGCAGCGTGGTGAGGAGCTCCAGCACCGCTGCCGATTTCGTGTCCCTCAGCGCACGCACCGCGGCGTACCCCAAAATGTCACACCGGAACATCATATCCTTCGCCGTGATGAACGAAACCACCGCCGCGGTGGCGACTTCCTCGCCCGCGGCGTCCAGGGCCTCGCCGTGCACGAACGTGTTCAAGTACTTCAAACGGAGTTCCAAAACCCGTGTCGCGGCTTTGCCGTTGGGGTCCACCACGCCGTGCGTCTCGGAAAGCATGGTGATGATATCCCCGAGAAGCACGCGCGTCGCCTGTGGGTCCAGCCCCCAGTCAAGGTAGTTGTCCTCCACGTGCTTCGCCAGGGACGCGACCAGCGCGCCGAGCTTGGCTTGCTTGACGTACGCGAGGATCTTACTCAGCGTCGCAAAGCGAGCGGTGTGGTTCGCTTCCATGTTGTACAGCTGGAACAAAATCGCCGCGCGCAGAGCGCCGCGCTTGGTGTCACCCAGAGCCGCAGCGACCAGGGCGTCGATGCACCCGGCCGTCTCCGCGGCGGGAAGGCGCTGCGCGGTGCCTCCCAGGATCAAAACGGCAGCCTCCAGATCTTTGTCGGGCGCATCGGCGAACAGCTTGGTGCCGTGCGCCATGATCTTGGCCATGGCGTCCGCGAACTTGCCTGACTCGATCAGCGAGGCGCACTCGGCGGAGAGCTTGTCGCTGGCATCGCCGATCAGACCGCTCACGAGCTTCGCGACGGACACGATCGGATCCTCCTCGCCGGTCTCAACAAGCACGCAGGTGGACATCTTGAGTCTGGTTTTCGAGGTGCGGCGGTACCGTGGGGATCAGACGCGAGACGTGTCGCTCTGGTCGGGTGGAGCCCTTTCACGCGCGGCGACGGATCGCGGGGCGGATGCACTTAAGGTGCGCTGGGCGGGTCGAAAAGGGCGCGCCGGCGGCGAGGGGTGCGCTTAAAACTCGATGGAATCAAAGGCGGCTGAAAAAGCGCATGAAAAGCAGACTATTTGCCCACTGAGACAAAAAGCCCTGTTTTTTCCCACTTCCCACTTATTTTTGGAAATCGTCGCGTTGTTCGCTTTGGACATGCTGCGTGTCTTCTGCTCGCTCGCACTTCGTCCTCCGCAGTCGCCATGGCGACCGCCGTGGCGGCGACCTCCTTGGGGGAACCTTTCCCAGTCGATTTCGATGACACCGATGACGACGACATCCTAGCTGATGAGCTCGAGGCAGAGCTCGTAGAGGCGGAGGAGAGGCGAGGGAAGGCCGCAGACGCGTCTTCGTCCCGAACGAGGAAACGAGAAAGTGTCCCCACAGTCGAGGCCACGGAGGCCCGTTCGGCGAAGAGTGCGCGGCGTGATGAGCGCCCGCCACAGCCCCCAGGACTCGCGACGCTCCCCCCAGAGCTGGTACACCTGGTTTTTCGGTGGCTCTCCCCTGAAGACCTGACCTCGGTGGCGCAGACGTGTTTGGATTTACGAGACCCGACGATGGATGATTCGCTTTGGCGACGGTGTTTTTGTGCCCGGTTCGGCCATCCCAAACAACGCGAGCGCGACGCGGAGAAACGCGGGGAGACGCGGCGAGGCGGTGCGAGAGGCTCGCATGTCGCACGAGGAGGTGGTGGCCCCACCCGAGGCAGCACGTGGAGGGCGTTGTACATGGCGGATGACGCGCGCGAGATGCGCGAGGTACGCCTTGACAAAGGACCGCTGAAAGACATCTTCGTACAAGCCGCCGCGGCGAAGCGCTCTACGCCGCCTGGGTGGTCGTCTTTGCACACGGACGACGTGTTGATCAGCACGCCCACGGACACGGAGGCGGTGGTGCGGTGGCGTTTGTCACGAGGTTTGGGTGACGGTTCGGATCCCACCTTGGCGAAGCACCGCTGTTCGCTGTCGAACGGGTGCCCGTACCACCGCGTCGGCGCGGATATCTTCGTGTGCGAAGCCACGGGACGCGCGCACGTGTGCGACGAGGACTGCCGCGAGCGCGTGGTTGACATGGACGGCATGTCCGAAATGTGCTGCATCAGCGGCAGGTCCTTCGACCGCATGCTCCCTGAAGGCGCGGAAGGCATGACGGGCGACGCGCTTTTGCCGGAAGACCAATTGGGCGAGGTTGGGTTTCTGGGAAAGTGCTTCGAAGCCGGGTACGGCGCGGATACGGAGCGGGAAATGTACGCCACGCTGTGGGGCGGCGGCGAGTGCGTTTCAGGAGGGCGTTTAGGGGACGGGGAATCAGGAGACTCCTCGGATTCCGATCGTTAGTCAAGTCTCGCCGTGGTGGATACCAGGTATATTTAGACGTTAAAACACGCTGTCTCCCGACCCGCTTTTCCCCACAACAAAAGACTCTTCCCCGGTATCCGGGACAGACAAGTCAACCTCGCCTTCGTCGTCATCAAGCTCTTCCGGAACGAACTCGTCCTCGTAGTCTTCCATGACCTCTTCGATTTCGAAAGACCCGGTGGGTGGCGGGTCCGCGGGTTTCACAGGAGAAGGCGCGTCGGGCTCTGGAACGGTAACGGGAACAGTCTGCGCCGCCGCGATTTTCGCCGAAAGCGCTTCGCGTTTCTCGCGCGCCGCTTCCAGCGCCGACGCCGCCTCGGCCTGGCGCTTGGCGTCAGCCGAGGCTTGCATGCGAGCCGCAGCTTCAGCTGGTTTTTCCTCACGTTTCGGTGACGGTTGCGGCGACGCTTTTGGCGACGGTTTCGGCGACGCGACGCTCGGCTCCTCTACAAACGCTTCCTCCGGCTCGTCGCCAAACGCCTCCTCCGGCTCGTCCCCAAACTCCTCGCGCTCGCTGCCATACGCGTCTGCCTCCACAACGTACAGCTGGTGTTTGTCCTGCATCGCCTTTTGTCGCGCCGCGTCCGCTTTTCGAATGGCCATGATATCCGCCGCGGCAACAGCGGCGCTCGCTTCCTCCGATTGCCGCTCGTACGTCAACTTCCGCTTGTACATATCAAGCGCCGAGCGCTGGGTTTCTTGTTGGTGCTCCAGCTGTTGCATGCGAAGCACGTTGAGAGTTGGCGAGTCGTTCGTCCCAGCGCGAGCTGTGATGTCATCCACGAGAGACGATCTTAGCCCCAGCTGCGCCGCGGTCACCCCGGGAATCTCCGCCGCCGTGCGAAACGCGGACGCCGCCGCCTCCGCCCGCACGCGCTTGTCCCGCTCGTCGTCCAGCATCACGCGCATCGTGGACTTCGTGTCCTGCATTGTGGCCCATGTTTCCTCCGCGCGACGCACGGCTTCATCCAGCATCGCGCTGGCGAGGTCGTACTTCCCCTTCCACTCCGCCGCTTCCCGCACGGCCTCGCCGCGGTCCGCCATCGCGGTGTTCCGCTCCAGCTTGAGGCGCGCGATGTCTTTTCTGCGCTGCGCGATTTCCCGGCGCGCCAGCCGCGTCTCCGCCACGGCGCGCTCCGTCGCCGCCGCCAGCTGAGCGTACGCGGGGCCTCCCGACACGGACGCCGCGCCGCTCGCCACCGCGGCGTTCATCGCAAGGCCCATCCCGATGCCTCCAACGTCCACGCCTGCTAAGGAGACGGGAAGGGGCAACCCGCGCTTCTCAAGCGCGTTTCTCGCCGCGTCCAACTGCGCGCGCGTGTCTCGCAGCTGTTGTTCCAGAATTTCTGTCGCCGTGGCGTGTTCGCCCGCGTCTCTGCGCGCCTCCGCGGCTTCCCGGCGCGCGCGCGCCAAAGAGGCGAGCTCCGCCGCGTGCGTCGCCCTGTCCGCTTCCAGCTTGGCGCGCTCGTCCGAAATCGCGCTGATCTCCGCGGTGACGGCCTGGATGCTTTGTCGTCGCGGCTCGCCGAGCACGTTCGTCCCCGCGTTTCGCCCACTCGCGCGTTGTTCCGCCCGGGCCTCCAGTTCCGCGTACCGAACCGCCCACTGCTGTTCCTTCGACGCCATCTCCAGTTCGCGTCGCGCCAAGTTTTCGTCCTCGCGAGCTCGGCGCACATCTCTCGCGGTGTCTTCCGTGTGCGCCGCAGCTTTCGCCGTGCGCAGCGTTTCGTGCGCCGTCGCGAGCCGCTGCCGGTGGTCGTACGCCGCGCGCTCCAGCGACGTCTCCGCCGCCCGTACGCGTTCGGTTTGGCTTTCCTCCCGTGCTCTCAGCTTTCGCAAACGCTCCGCGTGCACGCGCTCGAGCTCTTCCCTGGCTTGCGTGATTTGCCTCCTGTGCTTGGACGCTTCCTCAAGACGTGCCTGGCCTATTTCGTGATCCCGGACGCGACGTACCTGTTCCTCCATCTCCAAACGCAAACGCGTTTCGCATTCTTTTTGAAACGAAGCCATGCGCGCCTCCGCGTCGCGAAGCGGCGCCAGCCGTTCCGTCTCAACCGCCCTTTCGTGCATCTCGTCGATTTGAGCTAGACGAAGCGACAACACGCCGTTCCCGGTGTCGTCGTCCGTCTGCGTTGTGATTTCCCGTCGCGTGCCGCCGCCGCCCATGTCGGCGACGCCCTGCAACAGCGAAAGAAGCAAGGGAGGAGCCCCGGGGGAATCCGCGGTGGGGCTGGCGGGAAGGTGCCCGGCGATCGGGCCGTTCAAGCTCAGCACGCGCGCAAGCTCCTCCCGTGACATGACTTGCTGGTTCGTGAGCCCGCATTCGGGCTGAAACACGGAAAGCGAGTACCCGTAGTTCTGAGACGCGAGGTACTCCACGTACAAGCTGTTCGCCGCGCGTTGCCACAACGTTTGTTGCGCAGGGCCGCTGCTGGCGAACACGCTGGGGTCTCTTCGCTGCAGGACGCCGACCAGCCGTGAGCGAAGCGTGCCCTTCAGGCCGTCGATGGTGCCGGCGTTCTGGAGCTCCTCAAACACCTTACGCCGGAACTGGCGGTCCGACAACGCGGGGGCATCGGGCGCCATCTCGACCGTGGGTCCGTGGGTTCAGACACGAGTCGCCCGAATGCGCGGCCGAAGAAATTCGAAACGAACGCGGAAAGCAACACTCCGGCGTGTCGTTCCAGTCACCCCGCGGATGTCGCGGCGTTGTGACGCACGCACGCGATACGCGAGTGCGAACACTTGTGGGTTTGGATACGCGGACCGCTCTGTGCCTGTCCTCCACGATGAGTCTGGGACGTGACGATTATTTTCAAACCAAACGTGCCAACGGCCAACAGCCGGACCAAGAAAATTTTGAAACGCGACAGAGACATAGTTGGCACCCGAAATCATCGGATCATCATCAGGGGACGCACCGGGAGATGGCGCCCGAGAAACGAGGCATACAGAATTTCTTCGCCCCCGTGGCGAAGAAGCCCAAGGAGAATGCCAAGGAGACTGCCACGAGCCCCGCCAAGAGTCCCGCGAAGAGTCCCGCGAAGAACGCATCGATGAGCCCGGCTGTGCCCACCCAGGCCGATGGCGTGAGCCAAACCCAACAGCAACGCGCTGCGCAGAACAAGCAAGTCGCGGTTGGCAAGCAGTTACAACGCAAAGCCACGGAGGTGTGGGAGGCTGCGCAGACCGCGGGCACGACACCCGACCTGGCCGCGCTGCTGGTGGAGCAGACGTGGCGCGTGATTTTAGGCCCCGAGTTCTCGAAGGCGTACATGCAAAGCTTACGTGAATTCCTCGCCCGCGAGTGGCGAGGCGGCCCCAAAATATTTCCCGCGCCTGGAAACATTTTCCGAGCCTTCAACACCTGTCCCATGGCAAACGTGAAGGTTGTGATTTTAGGCCAGGACCCGTACCACGATGACGGACAGGCGATGGGTTTGAGTTTCTCGGTACCGCGCGGGTGGAAAGTGCCGTCGTCGCTTGGAAATATTTTCAAGGAACTCGGCACGGATTTGGGGTGTTCCAAACCCACACATGGCGATCTTGACAAGTGGGCCACGCAAGGCGTGTTGATGCTCAACGCGTCACTCACCGTGCGCGCGCATCAAGCCAACTCGCACTCGAAAAAAGGATGGGAAACGTTCACGGACGCCGCGGTCAAGGCGCTCGCTAAGAACAAAACGGGGTTGGTTTGGATGCTGTGGGGTAAAAACGCGCAGGAAAAGGAAGTACGTCTTGCATTTCCCAAATCCCGCCGACTGTTTGACCATATAATGCTGACACTTTTCTGGCAAAACTCCAAAGAAACTCATCGACAAAACGAAAGGACACATGGTGCTAAAATCACCGCACCCGAGCGGTTTATCCGCGCACCGAGGGTTCTACGGGTGTAAACACTTCTCGCAGGCGAACGCGTTCATCGAAAGCAGTGGGGGGTCACCCGTTGATTGGCAAATCGTGTGAATCTGTATTTTTACATTTACAGAGTCTGTTATTTTTACAACACGTCTCATCACATCACAACGCTTATTCCCTTTTTCTCCATCAGCTCCACCACGCCGTTTATTTGCAAGCACACGCTCATGATTTGCCCGTCCCACTGCTCCACGATCGCGTGCCCGCTGTCCGTGTTGTGAAACGTCACCACGTTCTCGACTTGGTCGATGGAGCCGGACATGCGGCCTTCCGAGATCATCTTCGCCGCCGTGCGCTCCGCGCGGTCGCCGCCCACGCCCAGCAGCATACCCAGCTCCTCGATTGTGATGTTGTTGTACAGCTTCGACGCGCTTAGCAGGTTGTGCTCGCTCACGGCTCTGGAGAGCACGGTGAGACCGTCGTCCCCAACCACGAGCTGGTGCGGCTTCAGCGTCGCGCCAAACGCGTCCACCTCGGCTACACGCAAAATGCGCTCCAGGTACACTTTGTGTAACATGGAGAAGTTGGGAATTCGGGTGCAGCGCTCGTCTTTAACCAAAGTGGCGAGAATGCGACTGCGTTGCGGGCCAGTGGAGGCGAGAATAGCGCAAACGATGGCGTTCGCGAGACAGTCGCTCGCGCCGTCGCCAACAGAGCGATCCTCGCCCGAATCGACTTGCGACAACTCGTAGTAGCGCATCGCCGCTTCCACGAATCGACCTTTCGCGTCCGAAATGCGCGCGTAGCAGGTTTTGTACTGCAACTCCAGGGATTTGTCCTGCGAGGGGTGATGACAAATGTCGCACGGTGAGCGGGGGCGAAAACAAAATACCTTCAAAGAGGGTATTAAAAAACCAAACCAATAATACCGAATAGGTCAAACGAAAAACGAGAGGAAAAGTAAAACCCGCCTCTGGACCTCATGGTAGGCACACGGTTATCTGCACCGCGCGAACCCTCACCCGATGGTTTTACCCTCGGTTCGCGACCGAGTCTGGTGTGACGAATCGCACCACGTTCGGTCCCACGGCGATGTGAAGGTCGTGATCGCTAGGTGTGGTTAAGATTGGTAATAATCATCGATCCAGGATGGGGCTTTTCTTTCTTTGCGGGGTTTTTCCCATTCTTTTTTGCAAGGCAGGGGGCGGGTCCGGGTCGTACCTTGCACGCGCCGAGAAGGAACGAAGCCTTCTTGATGTACGTCTCCGCTTCTAGGGCGTCGTCGTCCTCCAAGTACAACGTCGCGATCTGTACGCACTTCTGAAGCTTGTACTCGTCCGAAAGCACGCGGATGCCGCTGTCCAGATCTATGCCGCTCAACACCTGCGCCGCGGCGCTCCAGAGCCGCTCGTGTTGGTACAGCTTGGACAGACCTTCACGCAGGACGCTTACTTGCTCTTCGAAGGACACCACGCGCGGCGAGATTTTCTCCAGCGCGAAGTCCGCGGTTTCCTTGTGTCGCTCCGACGGCAGGCTTTGCAGTGATTGACACAACGACAGGAGGACTTGCCGTGAGATCACGAGCGGCACGTCGTCCGAGAGCTGGTGCGTCACCATAAGTTTCAGGCCCTCCACGTCGCCATCGTTGGACAAAAGCGTGTCAAGCACCTCGCGGTACTGCCCGGTTCGCAGTTTCTGGTCAGAAACCGAGGCGATGCCGGACAGGCGAGACTCCATCTGCGCGGGAGTGGAGTGAGTGTTGAGACCAATTAGGGATGGCAGGTGTAAAATAAATAAAAGCCGCACCCTACAACTTCCGCAGGCTCAAAAACCCTTGCCCGTCTGTTTCGCCTTGGTACGTGATTGCTATTTTCGCCCTCGCGGGCAGGGCTAGGAAGTCTATCAGGGTCAGACCGGTGACGTTGCCATCGGGGTGCTTTGTGCACGAAGTCAACCGCCCGGACGAGTGGTGCATCACGTAAGACGCCGCGTTCACCGCGCTCAACACGGGGCGGCCGTTTATAAGAAGCCGCACGGTTGGTTTTTTCCTGCGCGTTAAAAAAGAAAACGGTCGGTCTTTGAGTCGGCGAGTGTGGGTGTACTTCGTGATGAGTATCAGTAAATAGTCAGATTAATCGGGCCGAACAATCTGCTTGTGATATATTTGTAAGAGTTGCCAGTACTGGTAAGAGTTACCAGTAGTGCACAGTAAATAGTCAAAGAGGGGCGGTGAACAGTCGGCGGGATTTAGGAAAGCCCCAAGGCCGTACCTGGTGAAAAACCCAAAAGTGACTTCATACAAACCAGGCGCGGCGGTGTGAATCACCGTGTCATCTCTATCCCAGCCGAAGTTACTAGGGTCCGTGTTGAGGCTCTCCACGTTCCAAGGCACCGCGCCGTGTGGTTTGTGGGTGATTCCCGACTTCCAGATCCAGCGCCCCACGCAAAGCGCGGATTCGTGCACGATACCCCGAAGCGCGGCTTGCGTGGACAAAACGAACCCCTCGAGCGCCTCTCCGTTGGCCTTCGTGTCGAGCGCGGCGCTGACCTCGGCTAAAGCGCGGTTGACCTCCTCGACGCTGACGCTTTTGCTTTTCTCCAAAACGTTCACAGCACTGCTGTGGACCTGTTTGTTTTGTAAAGAGGCGGACGCGTTTGCGAGCTCCTTTTTCGTGGCGTACGTCACGGCGATTGTTTCCATGCGCTCCGCCAAAGCTTTCACGGTGTCCCCCCCCTGATCACCTCCCTGCGGCGTTTCCCCTCGTAGCTCGCGAAGCATCGAGTCAAGCGCCCGTTTGGTGTCGTCGCTGGCGGTTTGCAAATCAGCCTTACTGGCGAACCCGTCCATGCGCGTTTCCGCCGCGTCCACGCGCCGGCGCAAATCGTCAATTGCCGCCGTCTCCAATCCAACCCCAACCGCGTGTTTCGCCTCGGCGTCCGCTTTCAATTCACGCACCCTCACGTTCAGCAGCTCCTCGTGCGTTTCAAACCCCAAACGCACGTCGGATTTCAACGCCCTTCGCTCGGTTTCCTCGGTCAACGCAAAGATAGCGTCCCCCTGCGCTTGCAGCGCTTTGTGGAACGCCACGAAGGACAAACGAACGATGTCTTGAATGTTTCTCCATTCGTTCAGGCCGTCGTGAAGGTCCTGCACCACGAACTCGTCACCGCGGTCGTCGCCGAACCCGCCGCCGAAGTGCGGCTGACGTGACGCCATCGCGACGAAGGTGCGACCACGTGGTGGCTCCCCTGCGCACCCTAAGATGGAATGTCGTGGCCTTGGCGATTCAATTTTCCGGATTTCTCCCGTCCAAGACTAAAAATTTGACCGGGCGAATTAACCACCAACGAGCAAACCAAGGCCAACCACGTCCTTGAACGAACCGGAACGCCGGCGCGACGATGGCCGCAGACGACTCCGCGTCGTCGTGTGTTCGGTCGCGCGCGGTCGCCTGGGAACCGCGTGGCGTACCACTAGCGCCCCCGTCGTGGAGTGGCGTGGGCCAGGCGTCTGCATTCCCCGGGTGTCCACCTGTCCAGACACTTGAACCGCAAGAGCGTTTTCGGGGCACCAATCTCGGGTCGTCCAACGCCGGGTGCATGGCGGAACGCGGCTCGCCGCGGGCACCGTCCACGACCAACGACGCGGACGAGGCTGACCCGTCTGCCATGACGAATGACATGACCCCGAGTGAGCAGCAGCAGTTCATCGCGACTTTGTCCAAGGTAAACGCGAACGTCAAGCTGCAGCTTTTCTACAGCGAAAAGCGCGTGGAGGATTTGACCGCCGCGCTTGGCGTGGACGAGAACCAGGTGCGGAACTTCCGCACGGTGGAGAAGCGTAACGTTGAGCAGAGCGTGACGATTGAGGCGCTCGCTTCGGAGCTCAAGGAACGCGATGACATCATCGCCGCGTGTTCCAAGCACATCGACGAGCTGGAAACGAAATGCAGGGAAGGCTCGTTTTCGAGCGCGGATGAAGCGGTGGCGCTCGCCACGAGCGTCGCAGCCGCTACCGCCGAGTCCGTGCTTCGAGAACTGGAGCACGCGCAGCTGGATAACGGGACACTCATGACACGAGCCGCGGCCGCGGAAACCGCGCTTGTGGCGCTTCGAGAAACCACGGTTGCGCTTGAAGCGGACGTCGCCGCGCACAGATCGCAATCCGCCGCGAACCTTCGGCGTTCCATTCTCGCCGTCGCGTCCACGCAGGCTGCGGAGCAAAAGATTCAGAATTTAACACAAAAGCTGAACACTGCGTCGTGCGCTGCGGACGAAGCCGGCGCTGACCGCGAAGTGGCGCTGGCGAGGGAACATGCGGTGCGCGAGGAACTCGCCGCGCGCGAACGCATCGCCGCGGGATCGCTGGAGACGAAGGTGAACGAGCTGATGCTCGCGGAGTCGTCGCGCAGAGAGGAACACGCGCGCGTGCTCACTGAGGTTCGCGCGGACGTTGAGCGCGCAAGGGCCGAGGTGGACACCGAGCGACGAAGGGCGGAAGCGGCGAAGAGCAACAGAAGACAAGCCATGGATGAGTTACACTTGCTGCGCGACCGGTGCGATCGCGAGATGGCGGAGTGCCGCGCGTCGGCGGAGCGCGCGTTGAATGATAACAACACGCGTGCGCGGATTTTGATCGAGGAGGCTCGAGAACGTGCGCACCGCGCAGAACACGCCACGACATCCGGCGCGGACGAGGCGGTGACGCGCGCGCGGCAAGACGCCGCGGACGCGCGCGCGAAAGCGGAGGAGGAGATCAAAATGGTGAAGCGTCGGTTCGAATTGGACCTCGCGGGGGCAAGACAACGCGCGGAGAAGGACTCGGAAGAGGCGAGACGCGCGGCATTCGAAGCGCGCGATGCGCATGCCCGAGAGGGAGAAGCGCGAATAGTCGCGGCGGTCGCGGCGAAGGAAAATGCCGAGTCCATCGCGCGTAGTCTCAAGGCTGAGCTCGTGGACGCGCGGTCGGCATCGGCCGAAACGGAGATGGCTCTCGCCGCGGCGCGCGCCAGGGAAGCAGCGGCGGAACCTGTCGCGGAGATGCCCTCGCCCACCACCGCGCTGAATCGCGCGTACGCGGATTCCGCGGAGGCACAAATGGCGCGGCTGATGGCGACCGCGAGGGACGCCGAGGCCACGCGAGAGGAGGCTATCACGGAACTGGAGACGGTCACGCGCGCGTTGGTGGAAGAGCGCAACCGCTGCGACGCTGCGAAAGCCGACGCCGAGCGCGCGAGGTCAACTTTAGCCGAAACCGAGCGCGCGCTCTTGGCGACCGAGGCTACGTTGAAGGAGACAAAGGAGGCGCATACATTGGTACAGGCGCCCGATTCCGCGAGACGGGAAACACCGCCAGAATCAACCGCCAGAGCGCCCAGATTCGGTCCTTCCCCATCGGTGGCGCCCGCGAACGCCTCGGTGAAGACCAAGGCGATGTGGTTCCAAATGCGACACGCGCCCGGTTTCGTGGACGATTTCGCCGACTCCGAAGGCGACGACGACGACGCACTTGTCACGACGCCATCTCGAGGCGCTCGACACGAAACACGCGATGACGTTGCGGCCACCGCAGCCGCCGCCGCCGCCGCCGCGCAGCTCGGTCGCGAAAACGATGCGTTGCGCTGCCGCGTCGCCAATCTCGAGTCGCGCGCCGCCCTCGCCGCCGCGGCCGCACGCACCAGCGAAGAGTTCGCCGAGTCAAAGGCGAGTTCTCGTGAAAACGCCGTGCGCGAAGAGTCAGACCAGGTTGTGGATGCGTTGCAAAGCCGGGTGGACGAGCTCGAAGTGAAGCTTCGACTCGCCGACTTCGCGTCGCGAAGCAATAAGCGCGAGGCGACAGAGATGGCGACGCGACGCGAACGCGACGCGGCGAAGAGCCGCACGCCTCCGGCGAGTCCAACGAGAACACCGGGCGCGAGTCCTGCGGTGACCCCTCCCCGGAGTCCTGCGAAGTCGTTACTTGCGATGTTGACGCTATCGGAAGACACCTCCGGTGACGCCAGCCGCGATTTCGAAACCGCAGAACTGCGCGCGCGGGTGGCGATGTTGGAATGCGACGTCGCGGCGCGCGATCGTAGGGTGGAAACCGCGGAAACTGACGTGTGTCGCGCCACGAAGGCGGTACAGGACATGAGCGTCCGCGCCGAGAAACGGACGAAGGAGCGGCGCGAGGCTGCCGCGGCGGAGATCGCGGCGAGCGGCGCCGCCGTGGCGGCGTCGAGAGACGAAAACGTCACGCTGCGTCGTCGCGTCGTGGAGCTGGAAACGCGTGTCGCGTCTGGCACCGCCGCGTCAACTTCCGAGACCTCGCTTGTTGTGTCTCTCGAAAAAGACCTCGCCGATCGCACAACTCGTCTAGCACTGGCCCAGAGCGACTTGCGACAAGCAACGGCGTCGGTGGCGGAGCTGACGGAGCGCGTCTCGGAAAGAGACGCGCGCGCGCGTGTGGCGCGAGTGGCGAGGGAAAACGAACTCGTCGCTCAGCTCCAGGCGTCCAAGACGCACATGAAGCGCACGGCGGATGCGGCGTTGGCGAGAGAAGGTGGTCTCCGGGTGGAGCTTGCGGAGGTGAAACAACGGGAAGCGCACGCGTTGGCTCATTTACAGGCGCTGGAGGCATCGATAGCAACAGTCACGCCGCCGCCGCTCGCGTCACCGGCGTCGCCGCCGCGGGCGTTACCTTTCGGGACTCCGGTTGGCCGAACGCCCACTACTGAAAACCCACTTCGCACGAACATCACGCCGAATCACGACGACCCAGAGTCTCCCGCGGTGCTTAAATTCGAAGCGCACACGCCGCCGCCCACCGCGCCGGCGTCGACGTACCACACCGCGGCGGTTGTTCAAGCGTACCCCGGCTCTGGCGGCGAGACGGCTCTGTTGGAGGACTCACTGGCGGACGCGCGACAGGAATCCGCGGGGCTTCGTGTTGAGTTGGAAAATCTGGCACGACGCACCGCGGATGAGACGACTGCGCGCGCGGACGCGGCGCAGACGCGCGTCCGTCTGGCGGAAACACGCGCGGCGTCCGCGGAGTTGCGCGCGGCGCGTCTTGAATCGACGCAGAGCGCCGTTCTTAAATCCGCTTTGGAAACGCAACGCGAAAAGGCGCGAAGGGAGACGGAAACGGAACGCGACGATTTCAAGCGACGGCTTTCCGATGCGGAGCGTCGTCTATTTGAAGCGGACACAAGAGTTGTGGATATGCAGAACTCCCTGGAGGAAGCCAACGGGCGTTTGGCACGCGCGGAGGCGCCCAACGCTGAGGCGCCGAAACGGGAGGCGCCGCCGGCCCGGCGAAGTAACTCGCTTGACAAAAACTCTCGACACGCTGAAGTTCTGTCCGCGCTGGAAGCGGACCTCGCGGACGCGGAGGCGCGTGTTGAGTTATTGATAGTGACGCACGCTGCGTCGACTGTGGAGACCAAAGCGCGCGCCTCCGCGGAGGAAAAAAGGTTCCGTGCGCGCATCGTCGACGCGGAGGACGCGGTGGCGGCGGCGGTGCTTGAAAAAAACACAGCGGTGGACGCGGCGGCGCTGGAACAAAGGCTTCGCGAGCAGCACGCCAAAGCCAAGCGAATTTTGAGTGAGGAAAACGTGGCGCTCAAGGCGCGTCTTTCGGAAGCGGAGGACAAAATCGCAGATTTCGGTCGCGCGGAAACCGCGCACCGCGTCGCGCTGACACGCGCGGAGGCGCGCGCGCGCGCCAGTTTGGATGAAGCCATGCGCGCGACTGAGGCGAGCGAGGCTGAGCTACACACGCTGGTTCACCAAACCAAGGAACGTGCGGCGAGGGAGAAGGCGGTGATGCGTACGCGCGTGGACGAAGCGGAGGCGGCGAGGGACGCTGCCGAAACGAAACTCGCTTCCGGGGACGCGACGCGCGCCGCGTGGGTCGCCACGGAAACGGCCAAGGCGGACGCGTTTGCGCGAGATGCGGAGGCCAGGTCTTCTGCCGCAGAGAGTGTGGCGAACCAGTCGTTCGCCGCGGCTGAAGCGAGCTGGCGCGCGAAACTAGACGAGGCGCGTGTTGAAGCGACAGCTGCCACGTCCGCGCTCGAAACTCGGCTCGCGCTCGCCGAGGACACGGCGCGCGCTAGGGCGGAGGCCGATGCGAACGCCGAGCTCGAGAGACTCCGAACGCAGATGTCCGACCTCCGGTCCAGGGCTTTAAGCGAGAAGGCTCGTCTCGAAACAAAGGCGTTCGAACTCGAGGAGGGTTTATGCGCGCAGGAAGCTCAGTGGCGAGCGCGCGTTTCGGAAACGAGAGCCAAGGCGAACGACGCCGACGCCGAGCTACGGGCGAAGCTCGCCGCGGCGGAGGAAACGCTTGCGGCGGAGCGCACTGTGGCGCGAAAGGCAAAGGACGCCGAGACCAGTTTACGACGAGAGCTTGAGGAGGCACGATTTTTGCGTGCGAATGATTCTAGAGGTACACAGTTCGAGGAGGCGCTGCGATCGCTGCGGGAAAAGCTCGCGGCGGCGTTGGAAAAAGCGTCGGTGTCGGGAAACGGTTTTGTCAAAGCGCTCGCCACGGCGTCCGCGACGGAGTCGAAACTTCGCGCGCAAATCGTGGCGCTCGAAATCGCCGCGGACGATGCCATGGACGCGGCAAATACGGCGACGGAGGACGCGGATGCCATGCACCGCGACGCGCTTGAGAGCTCGCGCGCGCACGACACAGAAATGGCCGAGATGCAGACGCGTCTCGACGCCGCGACCAAAGACGCGGAAGACGCGGCGCTGGGTACGACAGTAAAATCCGGGACAGCGCAAGACGGCGAGAACACGATCGTTGCCACGAAAGACGGCGAGAACACGAACGTTGAGGCGAAGGGCGCCGCTCTCGTGTCTCTCGAGTCCCTTCTCCAGACGAGTCGTGACCGGGAAACGGCGCTTCTCGGGAAACTAACCGCCGCGAATGTACCCCCGAAAACGCCCTCGCCCGAGAAACACGTCAAGCGCCTTCAATTAGAGCTTGAGTCCGTTTGCGAGACGGTCGCGGCGCTTAGGGACACCATCGCGACGAAACCGCCGGAATCATCAGCGACCGCCACCACGCTCGCCGGACTGTTGGAGTCCGCCGCTCGCCGCGAGACGCAACTGCGCACGGAACAGACGCAGTTGCTTGTGCGTGTCGCCGAGCTGGAACGCGACAGCGGCGAGGCGCGCTTCGCCCTCGCGGCGGCGCGCGCGCCCGCGGAGCCCGGCACGGCGACGGCGGCGCTCGCCGCCGCGCTGGAAGCCTCCGGCGCTCGCGAGGGCGCCGCTTTGGCGAAACTCTCTGCGGCGGAATCTCGAGCCTCCTCTTTCGCAATCGACGCGGCTGCCGCGACGGCCGCGTCAGAAGCCGTGGTCAACGCGCACGCGGACGCGCAGACGGAATCGGCGACCAGGGAATCTCGGCTGGAAGGCCGTTTGGCGTTTGCGGAGTCGCGGGCGGCGGAGCTCGCCGCGGTTTTTGAAAAAACCCGCGAAGAGTTTCACGCCGCGGTTGCCGCGAAGAAGGACCTCGAGACGGCGCTTTTGGCGGCGCGAAGACAGAGTCAAGACCTGCAGGCGAAACTTTCGTTCACCACAGAGGAGCTGAAGGAGACCACGCAACGCGCGCTCGGTCAGGCCGCGGCGTCGCAAACGCGAATCAAGACGGCGGAGGGTGACTTGGTGTATTTCAAAGCCGGCGCCAAGATGGCGGCGGCGGAGAAACAGAAAGCGCTGGAGGCGGCGGAGCAGGAGGTGGATACGGAGCGGCGCGTCGCAGAAATGCAACGCGCACGCGCTGAAGCCGCGGAGATGTCAATCGCGGGCGCGGTTGCCAAGGCTGTGGACGACGCCTCCGCCGCCGCCGCGGCGGCGCAGAGCGACGCCATTGCAAACGCGGTGGCGCTGGCGTCGGCTTCGTTCCGCGCGGAACGCGACGCCGCCGTCGCCGCCGCCGCGGAGACTGCTGCTGAACACGAAGCGCAGGCGATGGCACGTTTCGCTGAGATGGAGCAAATGCTCGACGCGAAGCAGGGTGATATCTCCACGGCACAGCGCAAGGTTGCCGCCGCCGCCGAGCGCGAAACGGCGCTTCGTTTCGAGCTCGATGAAGTCATCTCGCACGTCGCTTCCCTGGAAGCTGCGGCACGCGAGTCGCAAACAGCGGCCATGCGTGCCGCGAGCGCCTTGTACGACGCGACGAGTCGTGCTGAGACCGCGCAACTCGCTCTTGATGTCGCTGCGGATCGCGAGGACGAGCTTCGCGCGCTTCTTCACCACACACCTCGACGCGAAGACGTCGTCGCCGAGGGCAGGCCCGTCGCGGATCTCACGCCGAGCGCCGTTGACGCGGCGCCGCAGCCGATGGTGACGGAGACGCTCGCAGCCGCGCTGGAAGCCGCGGGCATTCGCGAGGGGCAGCTCGGGCAGCAACTCGGTGATTTGAAAAACGAACTCGCCGCGGCCACGGCCGCCGTGGACGATGCGGCGGCGACGCACGCCGACGAGCGCGCTGAGTCGGCGGCGCGCGAGGCACTGACCGAAGGCCGTTTGCGGAATGCCGAGGCGCGCGTCGTGGACCTCGCCGACGCGCTCGATTTGGCTCGCGGTGAAGCGCGTGCGGCTTTTGCGGCCAAGACTGATGCCGAAACCGCGTGTAAGGCGGCGCACACTCTGACCGCTGAAACCGAGGCGCGCTTTGGGTTTTCAGTGACGCGCGCGCGCGAAGCGGAGGCGCGCGCGCTCGGTCGCGAGGCGACGTGGAAAACGCGGGTACAGACGTTGGAGGGTGATTTGGTGTATTTCAAGGCAGGCGCGAAGATGGCATCTGTGGAGGCGATTAAATCGCTTGAGGCGGGGGAAACGGCGTTGGAGGAGGAAAGGAACAAGTTGAAGGTTGCGACTGCGCGCGCGGAAACGGCGGAGACCGCGCTTTTGGATGCCCGCTCGGCGGTCGCCGCCGCAAACGAAACAATCGCCGGTTGCCGCGAAACGGCGTCGACGGCGGAGACGCGTCTCCGGGTCGCCGCGGACGAGGCCGTCGCAGTGGCCGCTGCCGCTTCCTCTGGAATCGAGCAAGGGCTACGCGCTGAGCTCGCAGTGGCCAGTGCATCGCGTTTAGAGTCGCACAGTCACCTAGCCGCACTGCAGGAGGACCTCGACGCGGCGCGCGACGCGGCTGCGCGCTCGGCGATGTCCGCGGACGACGCGTCGCGAAGAGCGGAGGCCGCCGCCGCTGAGCTCGCCGCCGTTTTCGAGAGTAAGGCGAGTCACCCTGAGTTCATCACTTCCCTGGAAACCAACACTCAGCTGGAACGCCAGATCGCCCGGCTCGAATTGGAGCTCTCGATTGCACAGGCCGCGGCTTCCGAGGCGGCGGTGGTGGCGGAGACGGCGACCGCGGAGGCGGAGCGACGCGCCGAGGAAACCACGCGCGCCGTCGTCGCCGACGCCGAGATGAAACGCGCCATTGCTGAATCCGCAGCACGCGGTGCTATTGAAGAAACAGCGTGCGCGAAAGCGGCGCTTCTGGTCGCGGAAAACCGCGCCTCAGCCGCGGAGAGTGTCGCCGCGCACGCGGTGAGCTCCTCCGCCGCCGCAAACGAAACCGTGGCCAAAGCGCGTTTCGAGCGAGCCGCCGCCGCGCGTTCCGCGGCGGAGGCGAAAAAAAACGCCGACGTCGCGACGGCGCGCGCCGCCGCGGCGCGTCTCGCCGAGCAGACGGCGAAGGCGTGTGCCGTTTCCGCGGACCAGGAGGCAGCATCTGCACTTGCCAGAGCGCACATCGCCGAGGCGCGCGCCAAGGCGTGCCTGTCTCGCGTGCAGCGCGAGCAACTGCGCGCGTGCGCGGCGGAGACCGAAACCGAGAAGCTTCGCGCGAGGGCGCTTGAGTGCGAGGCCGAGACGGCGTTCGCGAGGGAGGCGCGGAGGGAAGCGATTGATCTCGCGGACGCGTCGCGAAAGGAGCGCATGGACGCGGATGCACGCGAAGAGTCCCTAAGGGCGACGTTTCGCGCCGCGAAGAGTGCCTTGACCGGTGGTAGCACGAGTGGAGGCAAACCCGTTACTATGAACCCCCTCGGGGTTTCGAAACCCAGCGCGCCGAAAAAAAACACAGAGGCCGAGGCCCCGTTCGGTCTCGGCGACGCGTGGGAGGCTGTTCCCCGACCGATAGGGACGTTGCCGCCGCCGCTGACGCCGCTTGAAGACTCCGACTCCGACGACGACGACGATGCGTATCGGCATTCCGACGTCACCGGCGGGACAGCGGGGACGGGAGACGCGGAGGCTAAAACCGAGGCTAAAACCGCTCGCGTCGCAAAGGGACCGACGGGAAGGCCTCCGCTTCGACCCAAGACACGGAATTATTAAACAAAACGGGCGATGACGTGCAAATTAAGAGACTCAAGGGCTGCATCATACCCTTGAGAGACTCAAAGTAAGGTATCCAGATAAATTTTAATATTTTTAATTAGACGTAGCACACGACAACACAACCACCCCGTCGCTTCACGCTTCGTTTTCCCGTTCAATAGCCCTCCACCCGATGTCCCGCCTGACGAACCCGCCCGGCCACACGATCGCGTCCACACCCGCGTACGCCGCGGCGGTGGCTTCCTTCACTGAGTTACCGGTTCCCACGACCCCCAAAACTCGCCCTCCCGCGCTCACCACCTCCCCGTCCCCGTTCATCGTGGTCCCCGCGTGAATCACCTTGACGCCTTGTTTCAAATTCGCGGCTTCGATCCCGGTGATCACCTCGCCTTTTTTGTACGCCCCCGGGTACCCGTTCGCGGCGACGACGACGACGGCGGCGACGTCGTCTGACCACTCCATCACAGGCGCGTCACCAAGCATCCCAGTCGCCGCGCGCAAAAGCAAATCCACCAAATCACCGCGCATGCGCGCCATCAGTACTTGACACTCCGGGTCCCCGAACCGGACGTTGTGCTCTAGGAGTTTCACCTCCCCGTTTTCGATCATGAGCCCCGCGAAAAGAACACCCGTGAAAGGACACCCTTCCGCCGCCATCCCGTCCACCGTGGGTTGGATGATGGTTCGCATCACCACCTCGGTGAGTTCTTTTGTTAGCACCGGCGCCGGGGAGTACGCCCCCATCCCCCCGGTGTTCAACCCGGTGTCCCCCTCGCCAACACGCTTGTGGTCCTGCGCGCCCTGCAAAGGCACGGCGACGCCGCCGCCCACGACCGCGAAGAAACTCGCCTCCTCGCCGCCCAGAAACTCCTCCACCACGATCTCGTCCCCCGCCGCGCCAAACGCCGAGTTGACCATCATGTCGTCCACCGCATCCAGGGCAGTTTGCGTGTCCAATGCGACAATAACGCCCTTTCCCGCGGCCAGGCCATCGGTTTTCACCACGATGGGCGCACCTTCGTTGGTGATGTATTTCTTCGCCGCAGCCGAATCGGTGAACCGCGCGTACTTCGCCGTGGGGATTTCGTACTTTTTCAACAGATCCTTCAAGAAGCCCTTGCTGCCTTCCAAACGCGCCGCGGCTTTTGTGGGGCCGAAGCACGGGATACCAGACGCGATGAGCGAGTCCGCCAGGCCGTCCACAAGAGGCGCCTCAGGGCCGCACACCACAAGCCCGACTGCGTTCGCAGTGCAGAACGCAACCACGGCGGCGTGGTCCGTTTCATCAACAGCGGTGGTTATCACGCCATCCTCAACCGCGATGCCGGCGTTACCAGGCGAGCAAAACAGTTCCCCACACGTGTTGCTCTGCCTCAAACGCCAGCAAAGCGCGTGCTCGCGGCCGCCGCCGCCGACCACGAGCACGTTCGTCTTGCCACCATCCACAGCGGCGACGACGGGAGACGCGGCGGTTTCGATCGACCGGCGCACGCGCTTTTTCATCTCGGCGCCGATGAGGCGCCGCCCGGGAAGCACAGCGCGGAGTCGGGAAACGCCACCGCAGGCGATGCCTGCTCTGGGGACCGCGACGGGGGCGCGACACACGGCGGCAGCCATGACGAATGTGCGGAAATCCAACAGGCGAACGCGGAGGGCGACGCGCGGTTGGGTGTGACGAACAGATCGGCGATCGCGTTTTTTCGGCAACTGTCGGCTGTGGGATTTTCGTTTCAAAATTTACACCTGTTTCACAGCACCACTAGCCTCTGCCCCGCGTACCCGAACCTCTCCTTGTGCGTTTCGTGCAGCCTTTCCATTGCGTCGATGAACTCCTCGAGTTTCGCCGCGACTTCTTCGTTTGAGGGGTTTTCATTTTTAACAACCGCGATGGGCTTTCCCACGATCGTCCGCATGGGCACCTGTTTCGGAAGAAACGTCCCGCACTTTCCCCAAAACGCCATCGGCGCCATCTGCAAAACGCGCGCCACCAGTTCCACTACTTTGTTCGAGCACACCGGCGGCCCCAACCGTACGTAGTTATACGTTTCCGATTGCCCGAACGTGAACGCGGGTACTAACCGCGCCCCGGTTTGAATCGCCACTTTTACGAATCCGAACCGTTTCCTGAGGTACACGGTTTCCACGCCGGGTTTCATTGCGAGGCACTCCGCGACGCCGCCCGGAATAAGCAGCGCGGTTTTCCCGTCATTTAATAGGGAGACCATCTTGGCTTTGGAAATAGCGTCCATCCCTAGCCAGGTCCAGAGTTGCCTTAAAAACGGAATGTGAAAAAGCACCGGTGTGGCGAGGCCGCGTGAGGTGTACACGCACCTCGGTGACGTGTCAGGACTGCAGTAGAAGTACTTGCCGAAGGTCACGATGGAAAGCGGCAACACGCTGTGCGGTTCCAAACCGATGAGATGTGCCACGCCGCTCTCCGCGCCTTTCACGTAATCGTCGTAATCCTCCCACTCAAGAGTCGCGGGGAAGTACTTCACCGCGCCGTTCGTGACCGCGTGCGCCATCTGGACGCCCCAACTCGGGTACGGGGGGGCGATGGGCCACACCGCGGCGACCGCGTACGTCGCGAGCACGAAACACGCCACGGGATTCGGGAGGCACCAAAGCGCGATACCGAAAACCACAACAGCGATGTGTACCACACCCAGCCACGCCGTGATCATCAAGTGGTTCCACACGTTCTCCAACACACCGCATTTCACCTCTAGGGGTACCGTCATCGTCCCGGGGGGGTGACACACGGCGGTGCGTCGCGAAGAGTCGAAGCACGCGAGTCTGCTGAAGCGCTGGTGAGGGGCGGAATCCAACGAAAATTCTGTTGGAACGACGAAACGTTTACGAGGGAAGTGGAACGGCCGAGAGCAACCGAGGCACAACCGACGCACAACCAACCGCGCGAGTCGGATTTCACGCGCAATCACGCATATCCGCCTGGTGCATCATCTCGTTTGAGCTCGCGTTCTTTCCTCAACTCCCTTAGGATACTCGCCCGTTCCTCATAACCGGGGTAGACGAATCGTCAGCTCCGAGAGATCTGAGAATCATCCCCGCACCGCCCAGCGACCAAGATGTTTGCCACCGCTGAGAAGCAAGCCCACGGCGCGCGAGAGTCGCCGAAGCACAGGGAGCGGAAGAAGCTCTGGAAGAAAGCGTTCGACACGTATCGCAAAGCGGCGGACGAGGGATCTCGAGAGGCCTCGTTTCGGGTAGGCGAGTGCTACAAACACGGGACGGGAGTGGGGAAGAACTTCGCTAACGCGTTCAAGTGGTTCGAAGAGGCTGCGGAGAAAGGCAGCCCGGACGCTCAGCTCGCCCTCGCCGACATTTACATGTACGGAACCAACAGTGACGACTTTTATGACCTTGCCGGGACGGATGTTATCAAGGTTGAGTTCTACGTGGCGATGGCGTGTAAGAACTGCGCTGACAACCCTGGCCTGAACGTCTTGCCGAGCTCCGTCGAGCACCCGAGGGGAAGTCTCCCGTACATGGCCGAGAATGGCATGTTCAGACAAGGCATGATCGAGACTTGCCGGTACGTGAAAATGCAGGACATGCGCGCCATCATCCAGGGCTACGGACTGAACGGTGACTTCTTGGCAACCTTCGTCACCACAGCGACCGCTCCCCACGTCGCCGCTACACGTATCTTCATCATCTCGCACTGTGCTTTCTGCACGGCAGTTGCGGCGTCCCGAAAAACCTGCAGATTGCCAAGGATGTGTTGAGCGCCATACTGGAGGAATGGACGGAGAAAAAGAAAGGTCTCCCCCCCGGTGTCGCTGAAGAGCTGGACAAGCTCGTGTGTTGCGCGCAGTGTGGCGCAGAGGGAACACAAAAGTGTTCGCTGTGCAAGATGACGCGGTACTGTTCGAAAGCGTGTCAGGAGCTGCACTGGACGAGCGGCGATGCGCCGCACAAACACGCCCGCTCTCGCACCGTCACGCCCTCGTGCAAAATCACTCAAGTCGATGAGCAGAGTCTGACCTCTATGTCGCCCATAAAGGTGACGCCCGTACGAAGCGCCGTGCGGGAGGCGGTGCGGGCGACGATTGAGCGGAACGAGCGGGAAAGCGTGTCCGCGGCGGAAGCAGCGATGAAGCAGTTTTTCATTGAGAAAGGTCTCCCGCACGGAGATGGCGACGTCGAGCAGGCCACATGGAGCCTGCGAGAGATGCTCACGCGGAACCCTTTGGAAAATATGGAGTTGCAGGCGAGAACGCGGGCGAGCGGTGGGATCCTGGTGCGGGACAACGAGACGGGAGAATGGGAAGCCGCCGACGCCGAGGCGACGGCGTTGATTCAGGGTGCAAGGGCAAGGAGAGGTTGATTTTTGAGATGTCGAGAGTACGTAGTTGGCAATGTACGAGTAATCTACACAGACACAAGTGGCAGGTCATGCATGACGTCACGTTCCCTGGTCATCGGCGAGTCTCGAGTCTCGTGTAGGGCAAATTGTTTTATTCATTGTCGTAGTAGTTTCGCGTCACAGAATCCTTGCCGCGAAACTCAAGTGTGAATTGTCATGTCAGCCGGTCCTCCCGGCATTCGCGCTTTGCGCGGCGGAATCGGGACCATGGGTAACTTCCGGTGTACCCTAACGCAGACCGATGCGTTTCTGCCGGGAGGGGATCCGTTCCCGCGTCGCGGACGCGCGGAGGTGCCGCCCCGGAATTCCGGAACTCCGGATTCGGCAATCGTCGGGGCGTCGGATACCTGGAGCGCACCGGTGTCCGGGCGTCTCGTCCAGGAGGCGCTTGAGCGTCGCCGAGCCGGGTACGACATTGGTTCGGACCCTGTTTACTTTCACAAGCCCTCGGCGGAACCACGGCCTGAGCTGGTTGGAACGCTGTGGCAGCCAGGTGAGGGTCGGGGCAAAACACAGCGGCGATACGTGCGGCCAAACGGGACGTACGTCGCGCCCGTGGAGATGACCACGGGAAGGACAACCGGGTCGAACGACGTACCGGCGGCGGGAATCGGATCGGAACACCTTCGGTCCACCCGAAATCAAACAAGAACGGGGCTGAAACTCACTAGGGATTGCTGGGGAAACGCCATCCCGTGAGCGTTTTGTTCGTGAAGGGTTGTATTACTATTCGGTTTTATTGTATCAACTTTCGTGTTAAAACATACGTCATCTCACATCGGCGAAAACGCGGTGGCGCGCGGAACCGCGGGTCTGGGTCGGGCACCGAATCGCTGGTGCGGTGTGTTGGGTACAAATTCGCTCGCGACCGCGTTTCCGCGGCCAAACACGCGCGCGCCGACTTTCCGGAAATACGCGTCACCCGTTTTTGGCGCGTACGTCTCGTCTGAAGACGCGCCGTCCTCGCAGTGCAAATCCTCGACGTCGTCATCGACGTCGTCATCATCATCGTCATCCCTGGAAGACCTGTGTCTGTTTTGTGTGTTTTGTGCAATCCGTGCACCACGAACGAGGGTAACGACCTCACCCTTAGTGACATCCCCAACCTTGTTGCCGTGTCGGCCCACGAAACCATCCACCGCGGCGAGCGCCAGCTCGTCCCGCAGCGCCCAAACCGTCTTCGTCGCGGAGTGGAGCCTCTGTTCCGCCAAACGCGTCTCCCTCAGGTCCACGATGCGCGCGCGCTCCAGTGTACGCATCCTCGTCGTCTCCTCGACAAGCGCTCTGCGCGCGTCGTCGCGTGCTGATTTAGCCTGAGTTGCTTCCTCGCGTTTGGAACCCAACACGTCCCGGAGCTCACCGACCTCCTTAGCCAACGCGTGCACCAGCGCCTCCGCCACGTCGTCGCCCACCAAGCGCAGCCACCGAGGGGCGGTACCTGGCGTGCGCGGGGACGCGGACGGGCGCGGGGTCTCCTTTTCTTGAGTAACGCCCCGTCGATCAATCTCGTCGCGCAAGGGAGGCGTCTCCGGAGTCGTCGGGGTGGAAGGGTCAGGGGCAGACGCGGGTGTCCTTTGTTGCGCTTGTCGTGCGTTGCGGTCGCCTCCTTGGCCGGGCGGCGCGTACGCCCGATTCGGGGCCGCCATGGACGACTTGAACGAGTTCGGCGACGACCCGCTTTCCCGCACGGCGGCGCGGAGTAGCTCCGACACCGCGGCGGTGTCGGGCGACATCGACGTGGAAGGCGTGGCGTTGGTTTCGTGTGAAGGCGCTCTGTCCGACCTTAACTGGTCCCCGGGAGAACGACGGTCCGTGGAACGCGTCGCCCTGCGTCGCGCGCTTTCCGTCTGCACCATCGCAACCGTCTCGGCCAGCGTGGCCATCTCTGCCAGGTCAGCCTCGGCGCGCTCCGCCCGGCGCGTCGCGGCGTCTCGCTCGTCGCACGCCGCCGCGCACCGCCCAACCAGGGTCTCGCACCTCTCCGCGGACTCGCAAGCGTCATCCCGGAGTCTCCCAACCACCGCGGCGCGCGTAACAATGTCCTCGCGAATCAAATCCTCGTGTTCAGCAAGCGCCCTGAGGCTCGCGACGGCGCCGTCCCGGTCGCGCGTCGCGCGCCGCGAGCGCGCCGTCGCGTCTTCCGCCGCCGTTTCCGCCGCAGCGCGAGCGTCTCTTTCCTGCGCCAGCGCCGCCCGTAACGTCGCGAGATCCGCCTCGGCGTTCGCGACACGACCGCGCGACGACCGAAGCTCGCATAAATGATCCTCCTTCGCCGCCTCCCACTCTTTGCGCCAAGTCGTGGCCATGGCGTCGCGGTCGCGGGACGCTCTTTGCGCCGCCGCGCGAGCCTCTCCCAGCTCAGCCGCCGACGTCGCGGTCGCCTCCGTTTCTGTGGCGATTCTCATCAGCTCAACCGCTTCCGCTTTCTCGGTATCCGCTTTCGATGCAGCACGCTCAGTCTTTGCCTTGGTCTTCGCAGCCGCGGTCTCTGCGTCTCTCCCGGCGTCCGCGAGCGCGTCCCTCAGAGACTCCGCCATGGCGCTCGCCGCGGATAACTCCTCTTTCGCGGTCGCCGCGGCGTTCTCGGCGTCTCGCAATGCGCCCTTTGTGACTGTTATCTGCTGTCGCGCCTCCTCCAACTCGTCCTTCAGCTCCAGCGCGAGCCTCTCGACGTCTTCTAGTTCGAGACGCGCGCATCGCGCGTCTTCCATCGCTTTGTCGCTTTGTATTTCGGCTGCTTCTTTTTCGTCAACCAGCGCTTTCGCCGCGACCGCCGCCGCGGCGCTCGATTCCGCACGCTCCGTCGTCGCGCGAGAAAGCGCCCTTCGCAACGCGTTCGTGGCTTCACCGAGGGCGGCGTTCTCCACGCAGAACTCGTTTAGTTTTTTACGTAACAAAGCCACGTCGGTTTCGTGTGTTTCGTCGTCGTACGACGCACCAGCGCCTGCAGAGGCGAATGTACTTCTGGCGCCTGTTTCGTCGTCAAGCACTGCTTCGGTTTTGTCTCGGTGGGACTCCAGCGTCGTCGCGCGTCGGCGGTTCACCCTTGAGGTATCGTCATCCAACCCGGTTTCCGTGTCACAGGGCGGCGACCCGGCTTCGCTGGTAGCCCTCGACGCGGGGAGGGGGGGGGGGGCACCGGGAGGAGAACCTTCCTCGGCCATTCCCACGCCGGATTCGCGAGGCGAGCTGTCGGCCGGTCCGAGATTCGGCGACTCCGATAATGCCCACGTCCGCTTGTGGGGTCAACGGGCGGGCACGACGTGGGGCGCGCGGTTGCGAACGCCTGTAGTGGACCAAACGGCGCGCGCGCGTTCGGCTCGCGGGCGTCCTGCCGTCTCGTGTCGGTGCGTGGCCCGCAATGGCGTGACGCGCGGAGGTGCGTTTTGAAAACAGCAGTGTGGCTCGCGGCGCGGGGCGGGTATGGTAGTCAAGGTTCGATATTGATAAATCACGAGGACCGATCCTCCACAGTGCCACGCACCGCACAGCCCGACGCGAACATGGCTTCCGGTTTCGGAGCGTGCGTACCCCCGGTTCCTTTCATGAAGCATGCGCGAGTATCCACGCGAACGCAGAACGCGACGATGCCACGACGACTCGTGTCTTCCCTACCGATCGACACTAACTGACCACACCGTGCTTTGTCCCGTTTTTTCCTCTTTTCCCAACCTCTCACCTCTTCTCGATCGCGCAGTAAGGGCAACGAGGGTCGCTGTACCCCTTTATGGCGCAACTTCTCTGCGGTACGTCACACGCTTCCGAACTTTAGGGCGGCGCGCGGTTACCTCGGGCGCGAGCCACGGGGACGACCAACCCCGATCGAAATGCCTCGCGGTTAAGACACGGCTGGTGCAATCCCTGAATCCCTGGTTCTTTTTCTGACCCCCTCTTCCCTTGCCTGCGTCGCCCTTCCTTCCCATCCCTCTCTCTCCACAGTGCATGTCCACCGCGGACGACCCTTCGGAGTGCGCGATGTTACGCGGGGATTACTTCGAGTGCTTGCACCACAAGAAGGAGATCACGCGACAAAACGCGGTTGAAGAGCGCCGGGCGACGCTGATCAACGAAAAAGGCGAAAAGCTAAAGGCGGAGATTTGGAAGGATGTCTTCGACAGCAGTTGGACAAAAGTAACGCCGAAGGAGCCGAAGACGCCGAAGGAGCCGAAGACGCCGAAGAAGTGATGACCGGCAGGTCATGAACTGTGTGGGCGATGAAGCTTTTTAATGTATCTAAATGTGAACAACCGAGAAAAACAACGTCAGCAGTACTTTTCGTACGGCTTGGCTTGTGTCTAAAGTCTAAGACTAGCTAGTGTCTTCCGAGTCACTCTTTAACCACACTACACGTTTGGCAGACTAGGTCCCGAGACAACTAGACACCTCGAATCACCCCACCGGCGGCACCGCGCGTTCCAGCAGCGCGCGCATGGCGGGCAACCCTGGGTGTGTCGCGCTCAGTTCGCTCATCACCAGCACCAAATCATCCCCGTCCCCCTGCTTTTCAAACCCGAAAGCCTCCATCACAGCTATGCCGCCTGTGAAACGCCCGAGCTTGGCGCGGAATCCGGGGTTCGCCAAACGCACTTTTCGGTACTTACCGTCGCCCGGGTTGTCCAAAACGTTCCCCACGAAAAGGAGCGCCATTTTCGTCGCGGTGACGAACTCGGGTAAACCAGCGCAGGCGCCGCGAAGCGTGGTCAACGCGGACGCAATCGCGGCCTGCATGGTATCCATGGACGTAGTGGAGCCCGGGACGGACGCGGTGACGGCGGGTGACGAATTTGGCTCCGGCGAAACTATTATCTCCGCCGCCGCCGGCGCGGCGTGCGCGTCGATGAGCGCTGCGAGGCGCGTTTCGTCCGCGCCGGACATCTCGCCGACTCTGCGCATGTTCGCGTATAGATGGAACGTCGGAAACGCCCGTACAGACGCGTCTCGCGCGAGCGACGCGTTTTCCGCGCTCGCGTGCGCGTCGACACCCACGAATTGCACGTTTTGGCGAACCAACGCCATCGCCGCGTACGCCGGGCGAATGCGCTGGCACGGACCGCAGGTGGGAATGCTCCAGTCCACCACGGTCAGCGCACCCGCCGCTGACGCTTCCTCAAGTGCAGTGCGAAGCTCGGCAGCACCGCCCAGAACGTGACGCACCTCGCCCCGGACGGTCTTTGCAACCCCCGAAGGCGTGTTCGTGGACGAGCGGGTTGACGAGGCAATCGTCGAGGTAATCGACGGCGGCGACATCGACGCGAGCATCGACGCGAGCGCCGCGGCGTTTGGCGGTGGCGTCGTGGACACCACTTGGGTTGTTGTCGCCGTTGTCGCGTCAGGCGCAGCTGCGGCGGTGAGTGAGACATCAGAAGCGGTGGACACAGCGACGCGCGCGACAAGCGCCGCTTTCTTGGCCCTACCCTCCTCCGCCTTCCGCGCCCTTTCCGTTTCGGCGGCGGCCGCGGCGGCTTTCGCTTCAGCCGCTTTCGCCGCCGCCGCCGTCGCCTTCGCAGCAGCTGTCTCCGCCTCTTCCTTCGCACGAGCAGCCTCGCGCTCGGTCGTAACGCGCGCAGCCTCTTCCTCTTCCTTTTGTTTTGCCGCCGCCGCCGCCGCCGCCGCCGCGATACGTTCGGCTTCCGCGTCCGCCTTCGCCTCCGCCGCGACACGTTCGGCTTCCGCCTTGGCCTTCGCCGTCACCGCCTTCGCTTCGGTTGCCGCCGCTTCTTCCTGTTCCGCAAGAGGATTGAGCATCGTATTCACCGCATTGGCCTTCTCCCGAAGACCCGCCAGGCGCTCGAATAGGTACAGCACTTTCGCGGTGATGTTTTCGTTGTAAATGCGCTTTTCAGGATCCTGCTCCGCCGCTGTCCCGCGCATCTTCTCTATCGAGGGGGCCGCCTCCTCGAGCCGCGCGGACGCCGCAGCCACACGGTCTCGGCGCTCCAGCGCGGACGTCGACGTCGCTGCCGCCTTTGGAAACAGAGGGAGGGAGAAAGAGGGACGGAGGGAAGATGAGTGTGTTGGAAAAGACGAAGAATGACTAGCTAGTCTGCTACGAAACGAGCCGCGGCAGACACTGGTGGAGACGGGAAAACACAAGGGCGGACGTGAGGGCACGCACCACCGCGTCGAGCTCGGCATCCACACCGTCTACTTCTGCGCACATCTTCGAGAACAGCGTCATCGCACCGACACGCGCCAGGTGTTCTCACGCGCGACCGCGGTTTTCGTAGGACTCGAGGATCTGACGACGCGTACCAGGTAAACGAAAGAATATTGACTGCAAGATTTCAAAACGAACAACTATTGCACACCTCTATCGCACGATGGGCACCGCGTGGGACCGAAGACCGAAACTGGTGGAGGATGTGATTGACCTGAAAGACGGCGAGGTGTTAAAGAAGGGCTGGCTGGACACGGCGCGTTTGCCGAGCTGGAACGCGATGGAGGTGAGGGACAAGTGCTTCGATGTCCTGCGCGACGGGATGACGCAGACTGCGCTCCTGCACAAGTGCGGAGGCGAGAGCGCGGCCCGGTACACCAGGTTCTCCAAAAAGCCCACGAAGGATAGCAGCATCATCTACGCCCTGCTGGCGTTTCACGCCGACCGCGAAAACGCGGTGAGGGCGCCGTGGACAGAGGATGAGCTCGTGGCGCGACGGGAAAAGGAAAGGAAGAGAGTGGAAAAAGAGGAGAATAAGGCGAACCAGGTGTGCAAGGCGTGCGGGTTCCACGCACGCCACGAAGGCGTCAGGGGCGTGCCCTGAGAACAAGAAAAACGCGCTCAAGTGTTTGTGCGATCGGTGGAGCTCGTGCGGGTGCGGCAAACGGGCAGCCGAGGAAGCGGCGAAACGCGCGGCGTGCCCGTGCGAAAGCCGCAGCGCGTGCGTGTGCGGCATGAAGCCAAGAGAAGCGGCGCAAAAAGCGGCGTGGTACAACAGCGTGGGTCGGGAGGAGGAGGCGGCGAGCAAACGACGACGGGAGTACCACGCGGAGATGGAGGTGAAAAAGGCAACCGCGGAGCTATTGAAACGTAAGCGCGCTGACGCGAGCGCGGCGGGCGCGGCGAGCACGTGCGCGGCGTGCGCGGCGACGACGCACGTCAGTAAGGCTTCTTTTCTCTGCCCTTTGCACCCGAAAAACGTGTGGAAGTGTTTGTGCGTTTCCTGGGCCCAATGCAAATGCGGAAAGAAGCAAGCTGCGCTTGCGGCTGAACGCGCGGCGTACGCGGCGAAGCACGCGCGGCCTGTGCCGGCGACGACGACAAACCCGAACCCGTTTGCGATGAAAAAGGGGGCGAGAAAAGCCGCGGTGGCGCGGATGGGCGCGAACGACACCGAATGACGAGAACGACACCGAAGTGATTGTGTGTGGTGTGTGTGTGACGAGGGAGAAGACGGAGAAGAATGTGCGCGTGTGTGGTGTATGTCGCGGAAACACTAGAAGTACTATTTCGTACGAGACTCACACAGAAAAAGTTTGCGTTGGGGCGGCGGAGCGAATGTGCGTGTGGAGCACGGGTTGTGATCGTACAATGGTTGAATCGTATTAGTACAAAATAGTGCTTCTAGTGTTTCCGCAAGTCGCCGTAGCTCCGCACGGCGTTGAGCGCTGCGTTTCCCGCGGCGCCCCGCGGCGCGACCTCCCCCGGCTCTCTTTCTGCCATCTGTCTTTTCTCTCCGCGGTCTGGGTCTTTCTTTATTTTGCGTTGCGGGTACACTTCCGGTGGGGCGTCCCCTGGGTCCAGGGCGTTTCGCAGGGGTTTCGGGGAGGACGCAAAGTACGGGTGCGCGAGCGCGTTCGTCGCGGTGAGCCGTTTTTCCGGGTCGTACCGGCAAAGCGCTTTGAGTAGGTTCAACTCTGCCCCGTTTTCCGCGATGAGTTTCGGGTACCCGGTTGGTTTCGTGTCCATCAAACCGGCTTCTTTCGCTCTTGTCCAAAACGGGTGCGCCTCGCACGTGGGCCACAGCAAATCATCCGCCCCGAATAACTCGGACGAGTCTTCGGATTGATGCGATTCCTTCCGCGGGTTCGCGCGTTTCGGCACGCCGTTTACCAGGAATATTTTCTCAATCTGCGAGCGGTCGTACATGTCCCTTGGGTTTTGCCCTGGTTCCTCTATGCCTCGGAACAACGGGGTCAGGGTGATGAGCTCGCCGAAAATAGCCCCCACCGCCCAAACGTCGATCTCGGGGCCGTAGTGTTTCGCCCCCAATAACAGCTCGGGGGCGCTGCGTTTGGTAAAACAAAGTGTCAGTCTTGCGTCGGCGAGCGTGGGTGTGCTGTATTGGGCGATGTATGGACAAACAGTCACCAGCTGAGAGATAAAACAGGGCAATTGTGCCGTGTGTAGTATCTCCTTTTAATGACCGCGGTGGACGTCAAAGAGGGTCCGTAACAAGTGTGCTTGGATCCTGGAAACGCGCAAGGCCGTACCGGTACCAAAGCGTGACGACCGGTCCGTTTTCAAGAAGCGGCCGCGCGCAGTTCCCGAATTTCCGCGCGAGTCCGAAATCGCCAATCTTAATAAGACCCCGCTCCACGCCGTCGCCCATGATTAGTATGTTCTCTGGCTTCAAGTCACGGTGCATCACGCCTTTTTGGTGCAGGTACTCAAGGCCTTTCAGGAGCTGCCATACCGTGGACTTCATCGCGCGAACGCCAATGGGTTTGTGCCGCAACACTTCTTTGTGGTGTCGAATCAGTCGGTGCAAGTCGTACTCGGCGTAGTCAAACACCAAGGAAAGCGCTTGTTCGTTGTGGTTCACTTGTACGTGAAGCAGATTGAGCACGTTCTCGTGTTTCAGGTCTGTTAAAAGAAACACCTCGCGTATCGTGGGCGCGGGCACGACGGGTGGATCCTTCGGGGTGGTTTTGAAGGTTTTTATCGCGCACACGCGGTTGTTCGGCCCGCGCGCGTAATGCACAAGCCCAAAAGCGCCCTCGCCGATCTGACCCACCACCTGGTACGCATCCCCGCCGGGGGAGGTCGCCATGGCGACCACCGCCAGGCCGACTCAACTCGGCTCGAGCGAGAGTGATGAGGACGGACGTGATGACATCGTGACAACGATGCCACTGAAAAAAAGGGCACCATCAGAAAATGGTCAAAAGGCGGTCAGTGGCAATCAGTGTGAAGTGCACGTCGGCCGACCCACTCGATTCGTCCTCTTCCTTTTCAATCCTCGAATCCTGTGCCGCGCGTCACACGGGGGTGGGGTTAGGAACCGGGTTCCGGGGAACAGGCCGGCGCCGCCGCCTGGGCTCGATACCGGCCGGCTCACCCGTGGGGCCAGCCCGCGTGTCACTCACCGCGTGCTTCACAAAAAGAAGCGGCGTGAATTTGGAGGGCGGGAGATTCGTGCCCCTCTTGCGCTGTGGTTTTTTGAAGGGCGGAAACCATGAGCGGCACCGAGCTCGCGCCCGGCCAGCCCGAGGCCGCGGGCCCGTCCAGCGCCGTGGTGGCTGCGCCTGCCACAGATGGCGCCGTGGATTTAACCGTGCACCCGTCAGGCATCGTGCCGCAGCTACAGTGCGTGCCTCACCTGCCGTCACCAAAAATCCGTCCGCTGAGTTTTTTTCGGAGATCCTCACGCGCCCCCGTGGAACACACCCCTGACGCGCGTACCCCCCAACGCACAGGAACATCGTCGCGACCGTGAACCTGGATTGCAAGCTGGACTTGAAAACCATCGCGTTCCACGCGAGGAACGTGGAGTATAACCCCAAGGTGAGAAACCCTAATTGCGCTGACTGACGCGTCGTGGGGGGGGAATTCCACCGAAACTCGCTTCGGCCACTTCCTTCCATTCAAGTCGCAAACTTCCGCGTCGCGCGTCACTCTTTCGACCATCCGTGACTGACTTTGGTTTCCCGATCAAAAAAAATCAAAAAGCGCTTCGCCGCGGCGATCATGCGCATCCGCGCCCCCAAAACCACGGCGCTGATTTTCAGCAGCGGCAAGATGGTGTGCACTGGCGCGAAAACCGAAGCGCTCGCGCGCGAAGCGGCGCGGAAATACGCAAAGGTCATCGCGAAGCTCGGGTTCCCCGCGCAGTTCAAGGAGTTCAAGATCCAAAACATGGTCGGGTCGTGTGATGTGAAATTTCCCATTCGCTTGGAAGGCCTTGCTTGGTCGCACGGGCACTTCGCGCAGTACGAACCCGAGCTGTTTCCCGGGTTGATTTACAGGATGCAGCTTCCCAAGATCGTTTTGTTGATTTTCGTGAGCGGGAAGATCGTGTTGACCGGGGGCAAAAAAAGGGAAGACATTTACCAAGCCTTCGAAAACATCTACCCCGTTTTAACCGAGTTCAGGAAGCTGCCCAACCCTGGGGAGGAAGACCCGCTCACGCAGCTCGCGCAGGCGACGCAACAGGCGGAAAAGGTGAAAGCGCTGCCCGCGCCGTAGGAGGGAAGGGAAGCGGGAGCGGCGAATCAATCCATCGTCGACTGCAAAAAATATTAAACTTGAAGACAAAAAGCGAGACCACGCGCGACAAAGCCGGAGTTTCATTCGCGACGTGCCGCGACATGAAACGCGGCGGTCCATAGACGGACGTAGAACGGGTTGCGAGAGACACTTGGTGTCCGGCGGCCATAGAACAACTCTTGAGAAAGAAATTAGCGTATACTTAACTCGACGCGAGCGCTGATCTCTTTCTTTCTTTTTTGGTTTTCAAAAGATCAAAACTTGGAAAGGCAAAGCAAGCTCCACAATCTCACTGTCTCAGATTTTCTTTCGCCTCGTGGGGGGAGTCTTTTGTTTCCAGTTTGTTTTTTCAAGGCCCTCGCACAAAGGTATTTCCTCCCAATGCTTATTTCACGCTGAATCGCCCTGGCTTTGCAACTTGGGAACTAAAACAACGCAGTGCCTCCCCCGGTGAATCCCACGTGGCCTATCACCGTCACGCATCTTTTGGGCATTTTTTGGTAAAAAAGCGAGGCGTCCCGGATTGCGCTCATTCCAGCTCAGCCCGCGCACGATGGCTACGATGGCTATGCCGGTGTTGGGCGCGAGCGCCGTCTCTGCCCGTGTGTCCGTTCGCGCGAAGCGCTCCTTCGTCGGCGCTCGCACTCAAGGGGTCACGCGAAAGGCGCACCGTCCGGCCGCGGCGACCAGAGTAGCCGCGAGCGCGCACTCCGTGGACCGCGTGGACGACCTTCACCTGGGGCAGGTACGTCGCGTGTTTCACCTAACATCGTCGCGATCGATATCGATGCGATCGTCAATCCGTTTTCCCGTGTGCTCGCCGGGAGCGCGGCGAGCTTGGGGCGGATTCGCGCTGGTTAGATTTAGCAAAGGGTGGTGTGCATGACCGGAGGCCCGGTTTGTACGATCGCCCCTCCGCGGGCGCGCGGGCACCACCGCGCTGTGCCGGGAGCCGCGTCCGACGCAACCGGCAAATCCACCAACCAACGCGTCCAAACGAACCCGGGATGGATACGCCGCGATATGGAACCTTCGTCATCGGAAACCACCACGTACAAGGCACACGACTCGACCTATCACTAACCTTTTCCCTCCATCCATTTGTCGTCTCTCCATCAAAACACAGACCGCCGCCCTCACCCTCGCGGGCGCGCTATCCTTGGGCGCGCAGCAAGCGTCCGCGTCCACCATGGAAATCGCCGAAGTCGCCGGGTTCGACAGCCGTGCGCTTGTGTTTCTGGTGATTCTCGGACCCGCCCTGGGGTGGGTCGCGTACAACATCCTCGGCCCAGGTATGAACCAGCTCAATGATATGCAGGTGAAGAACTCGAAGGAAAAGAAAGCCGCGCCTCTCGGGTTTGGGCTCTCCGCCGCCGCGCTCCTGGGCATGCCCGAACAGGCTGACGCCGCGACGGAGCTGATGCAAACCGCCGGACTCGACGCGCGCATCATCATCTTCGGCGCGTTCGTGCCCGTCCTAGGCTGGGTCGCGTACAACATCCTCGGACCCGGAATGAAGCAGATGGAGGACATGCAAAAGTCTAACGCGAAGAAGAAGGCAATCGTCACCGGCCTCGGACTCTCCGCCGCCAGCCTTCTCGGCATGCCCGAACAGGCTGACGCCGCGACGGAGCTGATGCAAACCGCTGGCCTCGACGCGCGCATCATCATCTTCGGCGCGTTCGTGCCCGTCCTAGGCTGGGTCGCGTACAACATCCTCGGACCCGGAATGAAGCAGATGGAGGACATGCAAAAGTCTAACGCGAAGAAGTGATTGGCTTGTCGTCGCGCGTGCGCGCCTTTAGCCAAACAAGAAGATTAAGATATAGCCACGGCAAGCAGTTGTATTAGCTCAAATTCGCTTGCTTATTGTTCAAGGGAAGCACTAGTAGAGTGAACGTACGTCTCAGCCTAACAAATCCGCGAACGGGTCGGTCTTCTTCTTGGGCGTGCGATCTCGCAAGTGCGCCGGGATGGACGATACGGCGCCGGGGGCCATGCCAAACGACCCTCCTGATGAGCCCATTCCCACGCCCGTTCCAACGCCCGGTCCCATCCCCATCTGCGCGCTCGGCAAACCAACCATCATCCCGCCAGCCATCGCACCGAAATGCCCGGTCGCGCCGACGCTGGCGGAGGCGAAACCGCCAAGCAGGTCGGGCGCGGGCGTACCCGCGCCCGGCGAGTCCAGAACCATCAGCAGGTCCATCGCGGGCGCCGGCGCCGGTGGCGCCGCATGAGGCGGAGGCGCAGGTGACACCGCACAGCTGAACAGCGCGTTCGCCAGAATTGACCTCTCGTCCGGGGGCTCAGGCTCGGAAAACGGCGCTCCTGGAAGGCCGCTTTCCCGAGCCGGGGCAACGGAAGACGAATAGACTCCCGGTCTCGACGAGATGTCGTGACTGTTTGTCCATACGTCTCCCCACGACCCTCGCGCGTCGTGTAGTGTCGGATCGCGCGCGCTACTTTGCGCATCGCTTCGGGGTCCAGCGCCCTTCGGAAGGACAGCACCGGAGGTATCCATCGGCACGTACTCGCTGTGCGGAAGGGTTTGTGCCGAAGCGAGTGACTCGCTCGGTGGCGGTCGCGGTGTGGAACCGTGGTAAGGCTCGGCGACGTAACTTCCGGAAGAAACGCTTTCGATTTCGCGTCCGGAAACGACGCTGCTATTCGCGCGTCGCGTCTCCAAAGCTCGCTCTTGTTCTGTTTTGTACTCCCCCGCGCCTTTGTCCCGCGCGTGATTGACGTAGTGCTCCAGAAACCCCAAATTCGCATCAAAGTCAATCTCGACACACGAGCTGTCGTACGGCAGCGCCGCGGTGACTACAGCTTTGTCTTCCTTAAGCAGCGCGGTGAGCTCCCTGGCGCGCTGGGTTTGGGTAACGTTTTTGGATTTTTGGTTTCGCGAAACCAAGGAGTGCGCTTTTGTTGAAAAACCGTTGCCGCCGCGCGCCGCCAGCTTGGCGCACGCCGTGCAAACCATCCCCAGCACTTCACTTCCCTCGACTTGCGTCTCGCTCGCGTCACAAAGCAGGTCCATTACCGCGTGGTGCCCGTGCGCATCGCCGCCGCAAATCAAACCCCCAAACTCCCCGAGCGTCCACACGATCACCCGCAGCAGCGCCGCCGGCACTCTGTTGCTTTTTTTCAACAGCGCCTCGTACGCGCTCACGGCGTTCGCGCGCAGCGTCTCGTCCGCCTTTTGGTCGCCGCTCCCCTCGCCAATCAGTCTGATCAGGGACGATACGGTTTGCGGTTTCACCACGTCTCCGCCGGTTTCGAAAACCAGGGTCATGGTATCGATGAACCAGGAAGTGCTCGGGGCGTACCGCTCCGCTAGAACGCCTGGAGATTGTAAAACTAAATGTCAGTCTCGTATGGGCAATCAGTCAGTGGAATGTGGTAATCGGGAAAGGGCCTTACCAATTTTGGAAACCACGTCCTCGCGCGTGTGCGCGTCCTGGGCGTCCCCCTGATTGAAATAAAATAAATGTCAGTCGTGTATGGGCAATCAGTCTGCGGAATGTGGTAAATGGGAAATACTTACCAGAAACGCCACCATCTTCGCCACGATTATCTCCACGTTGTGCGTTTTGCACATAGCGAACATCAGGTCTAACGTCTTTTTCCGCAAACTCTCGTCCGAGTCGGTCAAGCAGTTCACCACCGCCATCTGGTGCTCCAAAACGAACTTGGGGTTGACGTTCGTTATGACGCTGAGCGAATCCAAGCCCACGTACTTGGAGGTTTAAAGAAAAGTGTCAGTATTGTATGGACAAACAGTCATGGGATTTGGGAAATGCAATACTTACCTTCAGGTTGTTACTTCCGCTCGCCACGAACCGGCTCACCGCGGCGGCGCAGTTCTCCAGCAGAACCGGGCTCGGGTAAATCGTCGCGGCAGTGCGCACGCACTCGTACACGATCGCGTTGCCGATCCCGCTTTGGTCTGCCGCTTTCTTCAAGCAAACGCTCAGCACCGAGTACATTTCTTCCGACGCGAGCTTGTCGCTCTCACCTGGTTTCGGACACGAAAAAAGTCAGTCAAAAAAGTCAGCCGTTTGTCGGCGAGCACGGGTTCGTAAGCCGTAAAGTTTCCAAAACTGACCCACGTTACCACAGGGCCCGCCAGGAAACGTTACCCGTAGTAGGTACGTCACGTTACGTGTTCCCGTACTGCCTTTGAATGAAACTGGTGTGGACGTCACGAACGGGGCGGTAAACCGCGTGCCTGGATTTGGGAAACGCGCAACACGTACCTAACTTGGCCAGGATTTTTAACAGCTTGACCTGCATGAACGGCGCCGGGACGCGGTGGTAGTCGTACTGCTTCGGCAGGCGGTGCTCCACGATTTGCTTCAGGATGGACACGAAGGACGGGACCAGGTTCTTGTGCGGCGCGGGGTTCACCGTGATCAGGTCGAACAACGCACAAAGCGCGCTCGACATGACGCTCGGGTCCTTGGGATAAATAAAACAAAGTGTCAGTCTTTTATGGTCAAACAGTCGTCGGCGGGATTTGGGAAAGGTCCAATACGAACCTTGTCGCAAAGCATCGAGCGGAACTTTCCGTGCAGGTGTTCCACCGAACTCGGCGCTCTCTGGTGGAACCGGTGCAGCGCCGCGACTGCTTTTTTCCGGACGTGTTCGTTTTGGTGCGTCAACAGCTCGGTGACTTGCGGAAGCACGCTTGGGATTTGGTCCGCGTTCAAAAGGCGGCAAATAGTGGTCAAGGCGGCGCACACCACTAGGTAGTTATCGTCACGCAAATCACGCTGCACGGCGTTGACGATCAGCAAAATCAAGTCGTGGTCTTCGTTGAGAAACTGCGTGGTGGCGAGGTACGCCACTCGTTTCAGTGACAGGTCGTTCCCTTCCATCGTGGCTTTCACCGCGTGAATGTACCCGAAACTAGCGTCGTGGCCAAGCATCTCCACGTAAAGCAAACGTATCAAGTACTCCTTCATCTTTTCCTTATCAAGCTTTGGGGAACTCAAAATCGCGCGTAACATCATCTGCTCCCGGCGCATTATAGCATCCTCGTCGGTCTTGTTCTTGCACTCGCCTGTGGGCGGGTACCGGGTTTTTGTGAGGGGAAACACGTCAGTAACCGGCCGTAAGTCACGGTCAGATGACCCGCACTCGCTGTTTCGAGGGTAACAAAACAGAGCGAAACCGTGCCTAAGCGTGCGTAAGGCAACCCTAAATCTGGAAGAAGCGAAATGCGTACCGATTTGTCGGATGATGTCATAGAACTCGCGACTCTTCGTCTTGTGCGCGCCCGCGGCGAGGTCCTTGCGCTTTTCCGGCCCGGTCGGGCCGGTGTTGCGCGACATGGGAAGGCGGTCGCGAGCGTACGCGGCTGCCGAGACAGCCGTGGCACACGCGCGCCTCGGTGTGGTTGTGTTTACACAAGGCGCGGCCCAAGGGGAAGGCACCTGTCATCATCTGAGTCGTTGTTGTCCAGATTTTGCACGTCGTGTCAATTTTGAACAAAACTCGGTGTGCCTATAAGTATAGATCGAACCACGAGGTGGTCCGGCGCACAACAAGCCCGCACGGGTCAACGCCGGGGGCGAGTGGAGTTGCTGCTGCCGGTGTGCGGTCGCGGTGTTCGCTTTTGAGTGAGTCGCGGCGTTTGCGTCATGACCCCCGGCGCGACTCCGCCGAAGAGCCCAGATTTTGAAACACGCGCGAACGCGTTTCTGGAGGTTGCGCGTGATACGGATATCTGGAGCATCTCGGACGACACGGAGTCGGACGGGAGTGAAAATGACGCGTACGCGTCTGATGACGTGAGTGATGACTCGGATTTCAGCGCGTCACGGGTGGATTTAAGGGAGCTCGAGGCCCTCATCGCTCGACTACACGCCAGGGGCGTGGAGTTCGTGCGGCCCAAAACCACGCAGAAACACCGGGACATCCACACGCTAGTCGCTTCGGCGCCGAGAGCGCAGAGGCCGACGATCATCCCAAGAGGGTCCATCCCCGGTCTCCCCGAGCCCTTCGTCACGACAATGCATTCCGATGGCGTCAGGGCGCAAAGAGAGGGTTTGAGATGGATGAAGATTTCGAAAGCGGGAGGCGAGCGGGTGGGCGGCAGTGGTGGTCAAAAAAACCGCAAGCGCGCGTCGCGGCTCGAGTCGGAAACCACGGACGAGGACAAGACGGCGGTTAAAAAGCGAAAGAAACACCCCACGGAGGCGCAGGCGCACCAGGAGAGGAAATCGGCGTCGTCGCGGCCGATGACCGAAGAAGACCGGACACGACGAGGCCGCGAAATCATGTGGGCGCAGCACCTCGCGGCGCAGCGAGAGGCGGAGGCGAGCGACGCGAGCGAAAGCGACGACGACGCTGACGCTGATGCGAGCGACCGGGAACCCAGCGTAGCGGGCACCGCGTCCGGGCCTTCATCGCCCTCTGACGCGCAACCGCGTTCTGACGCGGCTGATGGAGGCCGGGTGCTGCTCACGGTGTGCTGGCGCGCGCGCACGCGCGCGCGGAGCGGGGCGCAGCCAACCCCGGTTGTTTCCGTCCCAGTCACAGTCGCAAACGGCGAGACCTGCATGCGGTTCATGTCGCGCATGGTCACCATGCCGCCCGGGGGCGTGTACATCCGGGACGCGCAGCTTACTTGGGGGGACTGCGTTTTAGAGCCGCTGTCCGTGCTGGACGGCGCGCAAACCGGGGCGTGGCGCCTGGACGTGCGTTCCGCGGTTCCCCAGGAACTCACACTGCGCGTTCCGGTGGGCGCGACGCTGGCGCACGGCGCGCTGCGTGAGGCGGCTGGGGAAAAAGGAGTTACTGGCGCGTGCGACTTTGCCGTTCGGAGGGGCAAGAATGGCGATTTCAAGTTCACGAAAACTGGCGTTGGTTTCTTCGGCGCCGAACCAGGTGAGGGGGGCGCGACGTCGAGTATCGACGGCTCGCGGTCCACCGGGTCGGGCGCGAAAAGCGCGTCGCTGTTCGCGACTTGTGTCAAGGATTTATCCAACCGAGCGCTGCACCCGGGGCGAACGGACCCCAAGGGCATGGCGGAGATTCTGCGCGCGTACAAAGTCATCCAAGACGACGCCGCGTGTTCGCTGGTTGACGTGGGGAGCGGCGACGGGCATTTCGCGGCTGGTTTGGCGCGGGCGTTCCCAAACGCGGGCGTGTGCGGCATCGAAGCGCAAAGGGACCTTTACGAAGAGTCCTTGAAGTTTGAAAACGACGCTAACTTTATCTGCGGTCTCGCGGAGAAGGAACTGGAGAAGTGCGTGGGCGCGACCGTGGTGATCGCCACGACGCACAACTTCGACGCGTCGTCCGTGGAAGCCACGATCCGAATCACAGCGCGGTTACCGTCGCTGACGCACCTGGTGATGGGCGAGAGCTCGCTTTGCACCGCGCGGTGCAAAGCCGTGGTGGGGCCTTGTTGCTGCTTTGTCCACCTTGGCGCCGAAGAGGTCCCCACGCACTGGGGAAACTCGCACTTGACTTTTTCGCTGTACAAAAGAGTCGCGAGGTGGGTGTTGGATGGGAACAGCGCGGAACGAGTGAGCGACCGCGCGACGCTCGCGGCGCTTGATTCGGGGGAAATAGACGCGTCGTTGCCCATCCCGGTGCGACGGAAAGGAACCCAAAACTCGCGAAGATTTCGCCGGAAAACAGGAGAAACAGTTCGGAGTCCGAAAAAGAACGGGACAAACGGGAAGGAGCGCGGCGCGTCGCCGTCTCCGGTGAGTTTTGACCAAGAAGAACACGAAACGCTGCCGCGCGCGACCCATGACTCGCGAGTTCTCGAGTCAAGCCAACCGCACTCGCCTCGAAGCGAACACAGGTCGCCCCGGGGGGGACGCGAACCGTCGCCCAACCTCGCGAAGTCGCCCGGGTACGTCAACCGGATGCTAAGGACGATGGCGTGACACGCGGAAGGCGGGGTACCGGGTGATTGTAATTGGGTAAAAAAAAGAGTTTGCTTGCCGATTGATCAGTCAACCAAAAATGAACATCATCGACCTCTTACATTTGATCGTCGACACGCCCTGAGCCCGACGCCTCTATACACGCCATACACTCGGTACATACCCTCAATTAACGATTAATCATCGGGCTTAAAGCCCGGAGCGGCCCCAGACCACCAGGGCGAGGGAGAAGGAGAAGGTGCTCATGATGGCGGCCCACGCGACGTTCACGATGAAGGGCTCGCCCTCCGCGACCTGCGCCATCTCCATGGCGGCCATGGCCGCGGGGGCGGACATGGCCTGCGCGATGGCCGCGGTCATGGCGACGCCGGCGACGGCCTGATGGGAAAAGGAGGGGAGAGAGGAGGTCAGAGGATGGCGCGCGGCACGAGTGCAATTCAAAATTTAACAGGAAAAGACTCCAGTCGTTGCGTTTGCCAGGCCAGCCGGTTGTCCAATGAAGCCTCCAGCAGTGAGGGCGGCTTGCGTGTCGCCGGACGACCGCAATGATAGCCGTGCCTACCCCCCAAACCGCCCGTTTCGCCGGACTGGTCGGTGGCTTTGGTCGTGTACGAAACGTCTTGCCTCGATCGAGATCGAACCAAACGTCGCGTGCCTCTCCACAGCGCGTCCCGACTCCGGACGCAAACCCCGTGTGAAGCGATGATGTTCGATCGCGCGCGGTCGAAAAAATACACCGCGCCATGCCGCGCCGTTTCCGCGCCACGCAACAGGGGTCGAGTTTCGCGACCGCGCGCGATCGCGATTTCGTTTTGTGCAACGTAACTAGGCATCGCACACACCACACACAGGGTGTGCCTTGGACGCGACACCACGGACACCACGGTGCCGTGCCTCGCGATTGCGAGCCTCGCGGGAGGATATATGTATAGCGCAGTTTTTGCATCCCACACGTACCTTCTGCTGCACGCGGACGGCATCCACGGGGGCGGCAGCCTTGGCGACGATTCCGGTGCGGCGCGCGGTCTTGCCGGCCCGAGCCGCGACGCGGGCGGGGAGCGCAATCTTGCAGGTCTGAGCGAGGGCAGCCATGGTTTCCGTGAGTGTGGTAATGGGGAACAGGAAACGGGAAACCGACCTATCCTTCACTCGCTTTCGAGCGAATGGCTGAGGCGAGGGAGTCACACCAACAAGCTCTGCTGTTTTTGTTTTTGACCGTTTAGCCACGGGCATTTGTGGTCACGGCATGATCCATTTGCGCCTACATCGAGCAGGGAGTCGTGCGTAGAAATTGACTCCCAGCATACTCGTTGCCAAAAAATCTCCGAGCTCGGAGGGGTACTTCAACTGCTTTTTCCGCAGCTGGCATGGCGCGGGTCACTCGTGACGCGCGCAGAGACACGCCGCGCGCGCGACAGGAACGCGAAACACGCGTCGGGAGTGAGGTTCGGTTGTTCTCCTTCCACGCGCGTTACTTCGCGACCGACGGTACCGCGGCTGCAGGTGCGGCGCGACCCGAATCGCGCGCCGTGTCGCGAGCTTTTGGCAAAACCGACGAAACGAACGCAAAATGGCGGACGACGCGGCGTGGGACACGTCCAAGGAGAACTTCCAGCCCCTGAAGAAGGGCAGGGAGGCGAAGATTCTGACCGAGGTGGCTGCCATGCCCACGGGCGAGCGCGCGACCAAGATTAAGGAAGAGCGAAGGTGCGTACCGACCCCCGCTCAGATCTGTCGATTTGGCAAAAAAAGCAACGACGCTCTCGCCGCAGTTTTGGTTTTTGGGAAATTTCTTTTTCTGACCCTCGCTCGCGTCTCTTCCTTCCTCCCCGCAGCGCGTTTTGGACCGCGCTTTCCACGTACGAAGGCACCGATCCGCTCGAGGTTTGGGTTCGGTTCATCAAGTGGGCGGAACAGACGTTTCATTCGGGGGGTCGTGAGACCGAGATTCTGCCGCTGCTGGAACGATGCACCCGGGAACTTCGCGAAGCTCCCGAAAACTTCGAAAAGTACAAAGACGACCCTCGGTACCTGCGCGTGTGGGTCAAGTACGCGGATCTTTGCAAGGAGCCTGGGGATATTTTCACGTTCCTTGTGACGAACGACATCGGACAGAAACACACGCTGTTCTACGAAGCGTACGCGGCGTTTCTTGAAATCAAAGGCGCGTATACGCGAGCGGCGCAAGTGTACGACCGCGGCGTCGTGATGCGCGCGGCGCCGCGGGAGCGCTTGAAGGAAAAGCTGGAGCAGTTCACGCACCGCATGATGCGGCGGGAGCAGCGGAAACAAGAGCTCCGGGAGGCGGGCGGCGTGTTGGAGGACACGGAGGAGTTCGGTTTAGCCGAACACGAGCGGGCGCGGAAGTTCGGGGACGCGCGAGGCGGCGCCGGGGCGGGCCGCGTCCATGATGCCGAAAACCCGGGACCCGGGGTCGTCCGCGGCGCGGTTGGCGGCGGCGTTGCTGGGGTGTTTGGCGCGCCATCATCAAGCGCGGGGGGGGCGAAGCGCGGCAGAGGCATGCGCGGCGCCGCCGCCTCCGCCGCGGCGTCCGCGTCCGGAGAGTCGCACAACGCCGGCGACGGCGGGTTGGAGGTGTACTGCGACGACGAGAACGGGGCGCCAACGCCCGTGACGGGGACGTGGAGAAACCTGCCCGAGTACAACGAGACAAGAAAGGAAAACTCGAGGGCGGCGACGACGTGGGCGGGGCAAAAGTTGAAGCAAAAGCGCCCGCGACCCGGACAGGCCGGTGCCGCGCCACCCGCACCCATGCTGGAGGTGTATCAGGACGAGGACCTGACGCTCCTCGAGGAGCGGGAAGCGGCGGACGCGGCGGCGGCGGCGAAGGAGCTTCGGAAAAACGCCACCAACGCCAACGCGCTGCGTCGCCGGTTGGACGCGGGAGGGTCGGCAGGGGTCGAGTCTGGGTTGACCGTCGACCCGATGGCGTACCACAAAAACGGCAACGCCGCAATCGGCGCGTTTCCCCGCCCCGCGGAGCGCAACAACCCGGCGCCGCCGAAGGAACGGCTGTACGCTCCCTTCGTCCCGAGCGACACCACGGATACCACCACCGGAGGCGAGGTGAGCTACGAAGAGATTCGCGCGCGTCAATGGGAAAAAAGGCACGGCCCTGTTGAGGTTTCGGAACCGGAACCCGGGCCGATCATCGCATCGAAACACTTCGCCACGTCCACCGCGACGACGGCGCTCGTGTCGGTGAAACCGCCTCGAGCGGCGAGCGAGTCGCCTTCGTCAAAACAATTGGTGACGAGTAAAAAGCCCCCGGTTTCGGTTGGGGAGTGCGACGCCCCGCCCAGTGATTCGGGAAGCGGCGTTGAGGGTAGGGGAAGGGAACCTCGGTCGTACGAAGCGGCCGGGTCGGGTCTCGCTCCCGACATGGCGCCCGCCGCGGCGGCGCCGCCCGCCGCGGTTGTGCCCGCGGGGCTTCGGTGGACCGCCACGGAGGGCGGGACGTACGGCGATGACCCGACGATGACTCTTTGCACGAAAGAGGCGTGGGGGGACATCATGTCCATGTTTTCTGACGGCCTTGTGAGTGACACGGAGGCGGCGAAACAGAAAGCCGCTACGAAAACAACCGAGCTTCCCGTTTTGGCCGAAACCGATGACGCGTTCGAGGGTCTTGAAATTCGCGAAGACACGCAGTTCGGCGGTTTCGATATTCGCGAAGACACGGAGTTGGTTCCCGCGGTGCTTCCCGCGGCGCCTAGGAATCCCGCGGCGCGAGCGCCCCTCGCACAAAGAGCTCCTGAAACCGTACTTCCATCCCCGGGCCAGAACTCCGCGGCAGGTCACGAAGAGGAGCCCAGCGAGGACGGCCTTGACGTGTATCAAGACACGGCTTTGCTTGACGCCTCTTTGGTCGCGGCGGTGGCTGGTGTGGGCAGTGCCGGTAGCGCGCCGCTGGGGCACGAGGCACGAACTTTACGGGACGGTTTACGCGAGGTGAGTATCGGTGAGCCTTCCGCAAACGGCGCAAATGAGTTTGAGGTGTACGACGATGAAGACAACGAGTTCGCGGCGGACGCCGAGAACGCGGCGCCGGACGGGCACCCGTCCTTGCGCGCCTTCGTCCCGCGGTCAATCGCGGACGCGGCGGCCGCGGCGGCGGCGCTGCAGCCCCTTCCCCTCGATTTAAGGAGTGAGCTTGGGTCAGAAAACATTACCGAGTGCGACGACGACGACGAAGGCGAAACAAGGGCGGACGAGATTGCGCGCGCGGAAACAATCATGCGCAACGCTCAACCCGCGATGGAGCTGCGCGGCGAGGATGAGTTCACGGTGTACGCGGACGAGGCGGACGAAACCGCCCCGCCCGTGCGACAGGTACTGCGGTGATCCCGTGAATTTCCGGCACCCAGTGGGGTTTCAAGTGGTGTTTCAACGGTTCCAATTCCAATTCCAATCAACCGGACGTCCCCGTGTCTTTCCATCGCCTAACGCATTTCCGTTCAATCGCTCCATTCTTTGTTGCTTCTTTGTTTCGTTTGCTGTTTTTTGTGTTTGTGTTTTTCGCAGGAGGAGGATCCGAGCGCGCGTTTACACACGCAACGCCACCCGTTCCTCGCGCCGAGGGTTTCAGGAAGGTCAACCCCGAGCTTCAACCCTCTTTTCGGTCTGGACGTTTTGGAGTCTGTGCCGAGCAGCGTTCACGTTGGCGCGCGCGCGCCCCCCCCGACGCCAGTTGCGCCGATGCCGTTGGCCCCGACGCCGACCGGGCGCGCTTTTCCAACACAACACACGCAACACAAACCGGGCGCGCGCGGCGTGACGCACTCGGCGCTCGTGGGTTACTTGGTGGATCCGTTCGACAAACAAACGTTCGCCACCCGGGTCGCGAACGCGCTTCCACAGCTATTTTCTTCCCAAACAACCCGCGCGCCTTTTTTGCTGCCCGGCCAAACCTCGCTCGCGGCGGTTGAGCTCGCGCTGAAGCGCGGCGCGAAACCCGGACGGTTTCGCGAAAAGGTTACAAAACAAAAACAAAACGACGACAAGCTCTTGTTGGGACACTTGACGTACAGCCTTCTTTCGTGCGCGGGAACGGGTGCGGATGCGGTTGTGTTTGAAGGCGAGCGGTGCTTTGACGACGAGAATCTCGACGACGACGACGCGCCCGACGCCGATGAACCAAGAGGCGCGTTCGCGGTGAAGATCCAAAGAGCGAACCTCGCGACGTGGGAGTGGATCGTCAGCAACCGCCTCGCGGAGAGGGTCAGCGAGTGGGATAAGTGCGGCTACGTGAGGCTCACCGAGCTTTACTTGGTGGGCGGCGAACCGGGTGGTGACGTGGTGGAAACCGCCGCCGCCGCCAAAGTCGGCGTCCTCGGGATGCCGTTCGGCGAGCACGGCACGCTTCAAGACGCGCTTAATTCGTACCTAAGTGTGGGGGAGAAGATGGACGAGGTGCTCGTGATGTACTACACAATAGAGCTGCTTCGGGTGGTGGAGACAATGCACATCGCGGGGGTGCTTCATGCGGATATCAAGCCTGATAACATCTTACTCAGGAACGGCGGGGATTCCTGGGAAAACTGGGCCGGGCGGCGACCGGGAAGCTGGCGCGAAAAAGGCGTTTCCCTGATTGACTTTGGGTGCGTACGGCCTTGGGGCTTTCCCAAATCCGCCACACACTGTTTTATCTCTAACGCTTGTGACTGTTCGGACCGATTACCCTGACTGTTTGTCCACACATCGTCCAATACACGCCCAACACGGGACTGACACTTTTCGTTCCCAATCAGGTGTTCCATCGACTTACGCGAGTACGACCCGTTGGTGAGCTTCGTGGGCGACGTGAAAACCGAGGGGTTCCGGTGCCCCGAGATGGTCAATGGGACACCGTGGACGTTCCAAAGCGACCTTTACCAGGTTGCGGCGACGGTTCACACTCTGCTGCACGGCAAGTACATGCGGGTCATGAAAGGCCCGGGCGGGTACGTACCGACGGCGCCGGCGAAACGGTGGTGGCGCAACGACTTGTGGACCGTTTTCTTCGCCACTTTGCTCAACACTCAGACCCGGGCGTTGAACGACCCGCCGCCGTTGGGGCAACTGCGTAAGTTGTTCGAGAACTACCTCACCACGGAGGGGCTAGGGGGGGGAATAAGAGAGGCGCTGATGCGGCAAACCGTCGCGATGTACGACCAGGCCAAGGCGGCGGAGGCGAAACGGTGAAACCGGGACGTGTTGGGTTTGGGGGAAGGGACGCGGGACTGACGACGACTTTAGACGCGCGCGGGCCTCTTGGCTTCCGCGAACGGGGGGTAACCATCGGCACGATACGGGATACGGAGGGGACTTTGCGAGACGAGCGGGACTGTTTTTATTCATTCTATTTCATTGTTGGGGGGGCGCCAGCGACGACGAAAGAGATGACGACGTACCCGAAGCGCGCTCTCAAATACGAAACAGGAAAGTGAAAGTGCACTGACACAACGGTTTTTCGATGCCTCTCACGATTCAGTTGTTCGGGCGCACGCATGGCGGCTTCCCCGGCGGACGTGGTCCCCGACGTCGAGGTCGGCCCGGCGCGGGATGGGAAAAGGGTTTTGAGCAAGGTTGCGTCGTACAGGTTCACCACGGGTGACAACGATACGCAGGCGATTGAGGCGCACTTGTTCGATCTGGATGGCGTTTGGTCGCGGCCATCCCCGATCCTGGCGGAATGGCGCGCCGGGCGCGCGGCGACTTCGCGGGTGCTCGAGCCCGTGAAAGAGGCGTGCATGAACCTGTTCGCCTCGGTCAGGATTTACTTCCGGTACCTCGTTACCGCGGAGGCGTGGATCCTGTGCCTGGTGTCCGTCGCGTCCACGCTGTTCTTCACGATGTTCGAAGTCAAAGGAAGGCGTTTGGCGGTGAACGTGTCCTGGGCGTTCATCTCGTTCGCCATCATCTTCCCGTTGACGAACTCGCTGAACGAAACCTTCCGCCGGCGCGAACGCGCGCTGGAGTGCATCGCTGATGTCAAGGCGTACCTGCTGTCGTACTACCAGGCGCACCGGGACTGGGACTGGGGTGAGAACGGCCGAGGGAAGCTCCCGCGAAATCACGTCGCGAACGTGCGTCTTGTTTTGGCGTCGTGCGTGGCGGACATGCGGGACGTGTTGACTGCTCCTCCCACGACAAGGCAGATCCACTACCACACCGAGTGGGGCCGAAAAGAACGCGAGCGCGTGGAAAACATGTCACATGACATGATCTTTCGAATCAGCACGTACTTCGACCGCATGAGTCTGGCGGTGGAGGAGCTGAAGTACGCCGGGCAGCCGGGAAACGAAGCGAGCCGCATGCGGCAGTACGTCACGCTCAGCATGCGGGCGTGGGAAAACCTGAAGCACATCAAGAAATACCGAACCCCAATCGCCACGAGGGCGTTCGCCCGAGTTTACATATTCCTGCACCCATGGTTCTGGGGACCGTACTACGCGTATTTGGTGGACGGGATGGTGGTCGACGGTACCGGAAACGACGCGAGCTTCGGGGCGGTGGTCGGCACCACCGTTTACGCCTGCGCCCTCTCCGTCCTAACCTCGCTGGCCATGATGGGCTTGTTCAACGTGCGGTACCGGATGGAGGACCCTTTTTTCGATGCGGTGATGGAACAGACTGGTAAGAAAAATGACACGAGGCAACACCTGGGGGTTGACTTAATCCACGTCGCGCAGGAGTTCGCCGAGCTGCTGCGCTCGGTCGCGATGGAGGTGGTGGACGCGGATCAAAACAAATGCGGAGGCGGCCCCGCCCGAAGGGCCTACCCACTACCCGAAAGCAGCTGGATCGCGCACCTGGAACTGAAGCCGGGAGTAGAGATCGTGCGGATACAAAGCCAGGTGTAGGGGGGGTACTTATAGCTGTCTGGAAGGCTTTGAAATCTAAGCCGTTGATTGTCTAAGGGTTTGCTGCCTGCTCTTTACCTACTTCTATAAATGCCTCTTCTCCTTGCGTTGAGCGCGTACAGCGCGCCTCCCCCCGTCGCAATCGCCAGGCCTCCCCACGTCGCCGCGTATGACACGTGGTCGGTCGGTGTTACCCTGAAGGTTCGCAAATCGGCCAGCGCGGTCGGGGCTGGGAACGAGGTTGGCGCGGCGTTGCCCTGGTCGGCGCGGCCGCCGTGCGTGAGCTGGACGAGCGGCGTGTCGAGCGGCAGCCCGAGCGCGCTCGCGACGGCGCGTACGTCCACCCAGTGAAACTGTTTCGTATTTTTGTCGTTATGCGGCGTGAACCTTCCGGGGGTTTCCGACACCCGAGTCACGCCCTTGGATTTCAAACACAAACCGCCCGAAGAGTCTTCCCACCCGACCGGTACCCACCCGCGGTTCACGAGCACGGTTTGTTTCTCTGGCGTTTTACTAAACCATCCTTTGGTTTTCGGTCGGACACTCATGGCGGTGATGAGCGCCGCGCCAGCCATCGGGCTGCCGTGCACGCTCCGCACCCTAGGTGCGACTCGCACGGACTTTTCCAGGTCCAGCGTTCCCTCCACAATCACGGCGGTGTACTCCTCGATTTCCTCGCCCCGTGCCATCGCGTCTAGAACGTCATGCAAACCTCTTTCGCCTTCCCCCAACGCGGCTTCACGAGACACCAGCTGGTTCTTTTTCCACTCCCAGCGATCCAGCTGCCACTTACAAAGCCCTACGCACACCATGCTCGGGGATAACAGAAACGCGGCGCCGAGCACCGAACGAAATCGCCCCCCGCCCGCGGACCCGCCCGCGCTCGCGGACGCCCCTGCGAAACCTCGGGAGAAACACGCGCCGGACGACGGGCGCGCGATGGCCGGCTCGAGCGGGGCGACCACCGCGGGCGCACGCGCAACGCGTGCCACCGCGGACGTGAGCCGCCACGCCGTGTGCCTGCTCGACGCGTACGCCATCGCCGCTGCGGCGAGAGTGCGTCGGGCGAAGTGGATCTCATAGGACGAGTTTCGTTCACATTCACCACGACGTCGACAGTAAAATGCCAACTCACACAACGACACGCGCTTGGACGAGGCGATGTCCGGCAAGGCGGACATGCGCGCCCTCGGGGTGGACCGTTTGTTCGGGGTCGATGGCAAAACCGTTTTGGTCACGGGCGGCGCGCGAGGTATCGGGTTGATGATCGCCGCGGGGTTCGTGGCGAACGGGGCGACGGTGTACATCGCGTCCCGAGACAAACAGGCGTGCGATGCTGTGGCAAATCAACTCACAAACGTGGGTCCTGGTACATGTTTCGCGCTCGCCGCGGACCTCGGAACAGAGGCGGGGTGCGTCGCGCTTGCGAAGGCGCTGGGCGAGCGGACACAAAAATTGCACGTCCTCGTGAACAACTCGGGCACGAGCTGGGGCGCGCCGATGGCGAGTCACGGCGAGAAGGCGTGGGACAAAACTTTCGCCCTCAACGTGAAGGGTGTTTTCTTTTTAACAAGGGAGATGTTGCCCCTTCTGGATAAGGGGAGCACCAAAAGCGACCCAGGACGGGTAATCAACATCGGCAGCATCGCGGGTTTAAAACCGCAAGTGTTTCCCACGTTCTCATACGACGTCTCCAAAGCGGCGGTGCACCACTTGACGAGGAAGATGGCGGCGGAGTTGGCGGACCGGCAGGAAAACGGCGGCGAGAAAATAACGGTAAACGCGCTGGCGCCCGGGTACGTGCCGTCGCGTATGAGCAAACAGTTGGAGGGTTATGACGAGGCGATTGCGATTGCAGAGTCGTTGCCTTTGCGACGGAAAGGCGAGCCGGGGGATATGGCGGGCGCGGCGCTTTTCCTGAGCTCAAACGCGGGCGCGTGGATCACCGGGATCGTGCTTCGCGTGGACGGCGGGCACCTCGCGAAACTGTGATGCTATAAACGTTTTTTCGGATCAATCAATGGTCATCGCCTTCCTCTCCCTCGTCCCCCCCCTCTTCCTCCTCCCCCTCTTCCG
>Ga0222633_1000286_pt1 | contig 54780 bp, 41 predicted proteins | sample AntAcemetageno48_FD_179816 | JGI IMG/M metagenome (GOLD analysis project Ga0222633, IMG submission 179816) | Saline water microbial communities from Ace Lake, Antarctica - #48 | ecosystem: Environmental > Aquatic > Non-marine Saline and Alkaline > Saline | place: Antarctica: Ace Lake | collected...
CTCTTCGCCAGCTCGATAAGCTGCTCTTTTGTCGGGCGTTTTCGCTTCACGAAGATCAGCTAATACCATAATATTCATAGTACAAGTGTTTTCTTCACTTTCTTGACCTGAATAGTTACCGGAAATCAGTCCAAGAAGAACTGCGATGACAAGAGTGACCTCGATAAGAGTAAGGCCGGCCTGCTTTTTGAAGCTATTGAGTTTCATTATAGTATTATGTTGTTGTTTTTTGTTGTTGTTGTTTCCTGGGAATCTCCGGAAGGAGATCCCCGAGATTGTTTTCAGCCCGCTTTTTTTGGAATGAAGAGAAGATCGTCTCCCTCCTCTTCGTTGTAGCGGTTCATCTGATAAGCTTGATAAGAGATCTTCCCGGCGTTCAGGAGATTCTTGAGATTCGCGTCCCATTCAATGTTGCCACTGTGGCGGATCGCATCGTCGAGGGACTTGGCCGCACCGTCGTAGGAAGAAATACCTGAGCGGACGGCTGAGCTGTTGTTCTGGAGAAATTCGTAGTTGAGAACCCGGCCATTCTCTGTCGGGATGAGTCCCTGCGAAAGGATAAACATGAGGATCTCTGAGAGACGACCGAGGAGCGAACGGTGTTGTTCCTGGGGAAAGAATTCGAGAATACGGCTGAGGGTCTTCACTGCTCCGTTTGTGTGCAGCGTCGAAATCACGACGTGACCGGTCTGAGCTGCTTCAATCGCGATTTCCATTGTCTCACGATCACGAATCTCACCGATAAGAATGACGTGAGGTGCTTTACGCAAAGCATCTTTGAGGCCCTGCTTGTAGGTTCCAACGTGTTTGCCAACTTCCTGCTGTGTGCAGAACCCCGGAGCAGGGACGAGACGTCCGTCGGAGTCACGATTTGCTTTGAAGCGAGAGTAACGATACTCGATTGGATCCTCGACTGTGACAATGTGCCGAGGATGATTTTGGCGAAGCCAGTCGAGAATCGCGGCCAGTGTCGTGGACTTTCCGGAACCTGTCTGACCGGTGACAAGACCGAAGCCCTGGCGTCGCGTCATGAACTGTGAGACTGCACGGATCGTGTCCGGTGCGATGCCGAGAGTGTGCAGATCCGCAATTTCATCACTGAGGATACGGCAGGTGATGCCGGGCCCGGTCGTGCTGAGGTGGGTCTGAACACGCATCCGACCGGAAATGGTTCCGTCGGGGAGGGGGAATCCGTCGCAACTGAAGTCAGCCACTTTGTCTTCGAAGAGTCGCTCCTGAACGTCTTTCATGTTCTGAAGTTTAGAAAGCGTCCCAGTTGTGTCGTTGTCCTGGCGCTGATAGAGGAACTCGACGACGGCCATCACGACTGAAACGGGAAGCTCGCCCATGGAGTGAATGATCTCGAGCCCCTTCTTCGTATGGCAGTAGACAGGGAAGCCGCTTCGGATCTGGATATCCGAAATCGAATTGCCACCGGCTTGAGCGAAGATTTCGCTCATCACGGCTTGGGCTTGGGCTGATGCTTGAGAAGGTTCCATTGAAGGCTCGTTTGAGTCTGTCTTTCAATAAAAACCATAATTAATATAACTACAAGTAAAAATTGTGAAAGTTTTTAAAAATATCCAGAATTCCTTAGTTTTCAGTGGTTGTGGCTCAATGTCAGGCACTACATGCAGAAGTCTGCGTTGCGTATGGAGAGGCCTCCAGCCGGTTCGCATGATGTAATTTCATTGCCGGGAAGGGGGTTGCTCTCGGGGCTTCGGGTTGCTTTTCCGCTTCTTTCAACCGCTAAGCTTGCGGCCACAAAAAAAGCCCGCAGGAGAGCGGGCTTTTTTTGTGCTGAGTTAGGGGGGTGGTCAATCAGTCCTGCGTTTCGGCAACTTCTGCGGTGGCCTCGACTTGATCAGGATTCTCAGCACGAGCAATCATGGCATCAAATTGACCGAAGGTTTTCTTTGAGAAGCGATAGCGTTGAGCGATCTCAACCTGTCGGTCGGTAGAAACATTGTCCCAGACCCCCGAATCTTGTGCTTTCTCCTGCAGCTTCTCGAACGTGGTGAGAAAGCCGGAGATTTGATCGCGATACTTTTGAAGAGTTTCCAGAGAAATCGGAGTTTGATTCACTCTGGCATCTTCTGTCTCGATTATAAACAGATTCATCGAGGCGGAGGCGGCCGTAAGGAATACCTCCGCGTCTTCATTCTCATCTTCGATGTAGCGAATAGTCTCTTCGCCGAGGACCTTGGCATGGTCCCGGCTTTCGTCGGTTCCGCCGAAGGTGTGATGAGTGATAAAGAGATTGTAAGAATTGTAAGCGCCGTAGTGTGTCGGATCGAGGCGGTAGCTCCTGCTCATGAGTTTCTCGATGTCCTTGTGGACGCGATGTTTGTGCTGATCAGAAAGGGAATAAGGGTTCGTCCTTGAGTGCTGAGAGACAACGCGCTTTTGGATCCAGGATTTAGCCAATTCGATGACTGGTTTAGCGGGCAGCTTTTGGGCGACGATTGTTTCCGTCCCTTTGGGGACTGCAGCTGTGCTATGGGATTCCCCGGACATGTAGTGGGGAACAATTTGCTCTACTCCGAGGTGCCAGATCCGATCAATCGTCGTCTCGCCCAATCTGGCAAGGAGCTTGCCGTAGGCTGAGCGGTAGATCCCGAACGGGTTATCCCCGGCAGCCAACTGAGACGATTTCGTCAAAGCGCCACTGCCGACGACGGTCAAGAGTAAGCCGGACGCGGCGAGAGAGAGAGCTGAAATAAGGGTGGATCGGCTCATCACTTCACTTCGCGGTAGAGTTGGATAGAGAACGCAAGGGTGAGAAGGCCGAGTCCTCCGAGGTAGACTGCCGTGTTTCCGAGTTCTGCCCAGGGAAGCGATCCCAGCTTGAAGACGAGGCGAGAGGTGAGGTCGGAGAGGTGGTAGTGTGGAGACACCACGTAAAGGAAGTTCAAGAGGGGACTCGTGTTGTCGGCGAGGAAGACTTCGAGATAACGAATGCCAAAAAGGCCATGGACGAGAAGTCCAATGGTGACAGCGTAGGCGGCGGCGCCGCGAAATCTCGTGCCGAGGGCAATTGAGAGCATGAGGAGGGGCGCCGTCACCATGAGAAAGAGAATGACATATTGACAGTTGGTGATCAGCCAGTGCTTCGCTTCGATAGGGTCGCCCGGCATCGCAGTGAAAGTGCTGATTCCAAAGGTGATGAGGATCATTCCCGCGAAAACGGTGAAGCAGGCGAGCCAGAGTTGGCCCATTTGGCTGATCCGGTTCACTCCAAGTGTCTTGAAGTATTCGAGAATGCCGTGAGATGCCCAGCGATCGCCGATGTTAGCACCCTGAAAAAGGAGCCAGCAGGCAGCGGTCACCCAAAGCATCCACCAGGCGGCCTGGGCTCTTGCCGGCTCGATGATGGAAGGTTTAGTTTCCCAGGGAGTCATGTAGGGCAGGACAAAGGGAATTGCGATGAGGAGAACCGCAAAGATCGCAAAAGTCTTGCGGTTAATGATCGAAGCGAGAGTGAGTCGGAATAATTCCATGACGTAAAATAGTTGGGTGACAGGTTAACTGAGAGCTTCTTTGGTCTCCATCCAGTCGAGAGATCCTTTGACCTGGAGCTGTTCGAGCGCTCCATCTCGAATGATGAGGGCGGTGTCGGCTTTCAAGGTCGGTTCGTCCGGGTGAACGCAGACGAGGCGAACGATTCCCTCCTGGTTTTCACTCCAGACTTTGTCGACGGCTTCGCGAGCGGCGAAATCAAGACCCGAGAATGGTTCGTCGAGCAGGAGAATGTGTGTTCCCGGGCATTGAGTTCTCGTTTCAGCAACGATCAACCCCACTTTTTGCCGGTTACCTTTGGAAAGTTTGCCGTATGGCTTTTCGACGTCGAGCTCGATTTTTTCGGCCATCTCAAGCGCGTATTTCCGCTGCGGCTTTTTGAAAAGGGCCGAGAAAATTTGTTTCGGCTTCATCTCAGAATCAAACCGGAGGTCCTCATCGACGAACTGGATCGTTCCGACCGAAACCACGGATCCTTCAAGGGCGGGGATGATTCGGGCGATGGTCTTTAGCAGTGTGGTTTTGCCGCGACCGTTCCGGGCAAGGAGTAAATGCCTGCCGGGAGTGAGAGAGATCTCATTGTTGGCCTCTGCGAGGCGCGTTTCTTTCCGCCCGTTCAGTGCATTAGAGCGATAGCCAATGGCAAGACCTTTGGGGAGTTCGATTCGAGACGGGGCGGTGTGATGATTCATCAGGTGAATTGACATTTCATCGTTATTATAATTACAATAATGGCGTCTCGCAAGAAATTTGTTAGCTTTTACTGATTAATTTAAAATCTTTAGTTTCTCCCGTTTTTTCGGGCGGAAACGGCTTTCAAATCTCCGTGAATCCGAGATATTCAAAGGGAACTGAGAATTTTTCCTCTCAGAAGCCAGGCCTATCGAATCGGTTCAATTGTCACGAGCCAGTTCATCATGTGAACCGGGGGAAGCTCTGCAGGGCTTCGGAGATCGACGAGATCTGCATTGACCATCGTTGAGTCAACCGTCGAGTCGTCGCCGCTCTGAAGTTCCAGTGGATTAAACTGGTAGCCTGCGCTTGTTTTGAGTGAACTGAGTTGGCCTTTGATTGAAACGGGATGGTTAACCAGAACAGTCTCGCCAAAACGCTTTTCGGGAGCGAATAGCGAAGAAGGGGGGTAGAACTCAGCGTCGGCAGGCAGCCCGGAACCTGCCGGGGGGGGAGTTTGAACGATATTGAATGACTCGGCAATATAGAGGCGGTATCGCGTCACGAGCGAGAAACCTTTCGGGAAGTTCGTGAGATCTTTACATCCACGAAGTGTCACGGCAGCGTCAGAATCGGCTGCGGGGATGGAAGGTGTGTTTACCGTGGCACGCCCAGTGTTCGGATAAATGCAGATCGAGTGGTTGGTAGTGAGTGGCGCCGCATCCGAAATCGTGGCTAGGAATGCTTGCAGCCGGTCCGTGTAAAATGCGATGGCGTAGCGGGTATTCTCAAGTTGGGTTGTCTGGAAAGGGATAAGATTGCCTCCCGCTTCAAGATCAGTCGGCCAGTTATCTCCGCGAGTGTAGGTGATATGTCGTCGGTTTCCGTCGGTTGCGAGGTAGTGGAACCGAACGCTCGTCGCAATTTGCTCTGAGGTGGAGGCCATGTCTCTTATTTCGAGACGCATCGCACACTTGTTTGCGCCCCTGCTGTATTCGTTCCAACCCGTTGGTGAGATGCGCTCACTGGCATCGCCATCGCCTCCCGGCCAGAGGAAATTGTTTCCACGATTGATCGGAACAAAGGCAACCTTTCCTCCGTTTCCTGAAACGGAAGCCCCGTAGAACGATTTTCCTTTGTCTGCGGAACGGCTCTCGCGGGTTCCGAGATCATCGAAGTCATTTTCGATCTTAACCCCATCGACAAGAGTGGAGTCAGAAACGTTCACCGATTCACGCGCGGCGAGCGAGCCATCAGTGATGGACACGTCCCCGGTGGTATTGAGGCGCCTTGCGTAAACACCTCCGTCGATGGTCACGTTGCTCCATTGCGTACCGTCCAGGTAAGAACCCACATTCATTGTCGTCGTCGATGAGATCGGCAGCTGTGAAGGAACTTCGTAGAGAGACAGCAGGTAGTTCCTGCTCACGGGTGGAACGCCCGTATTCTGGGTATCGTTCTGGCCGAATGTCAGAGAAAAAACCCACCAGTTACGTTTCGCGACGAAGAGATCTCCGGGGCGCTTGTAACCAAACTTCACATCCGGATAGACGAGTTGGTTGTAGAGAGGGTAGGTGTCAGAGGACAACTGAAGACCTTTGTGATAGATCTGATTGTAGGCGTTGAAGTTGTAGACGTGTTTTTTTTCCTCAGTGACAATCGGGTAAGTTTTGTCGAGCACGGCGAGGGAGTTTGAGACCATGAGCGGTGCCGGAAGATCCTCATAGAGCGCGTTGTCGAACAGCATCCAGTATTCCCACCAGTTGCCACCATTCACGATGCCGTTACCGGAAAGTGGAGAGCGGGAGGGACGGCTAATCAGTGTTCCAATACTCGAAACTGAGCTGTCACCCGTATTTGCGGAAATCGAATCGGCGAGTCCCAGCGAATTAAGCAATTGCGGGCTGACGGCCTGCTCGGCGTTGGCAAGATCGAGGGCCTCGTCAAAGATCGTCTCCCAGGTGTAGTTTATTGTCGTGTCGGCGGAGTCTCTCTTCATTGCTCCAATCGCTTTGTTCGGAACGATGTGGAGAAGAGAATTGAGAATGGCGTCCTCACGCTGAGAGTAGTCCTGCTTCATCTGTGCCGTTTTCTGCACATCCATGCTTTTCAAACTGCCGGCCAGGTTGAGCGTGAGAAGCGTGAGCATCGCCAGCGAAATAGCGGCGACCATGGCAAAGGTGGCATACCCCTGGATTGTCTTATCTGAACGGGTGGAGAGGGGCTTTTTCATTACGACGGGTTTCCAGCAAAGGTGATTTCTTCTCCATATTTACCCACGAGGTTGATTTCGAGAATACCGGTGGCGTTGGAGAAATTCACGACATCGGGCTTGGAGGAGACCACCCAGTTCGGAAGCGAAGGCCAACTCTGATCGTTGCTGCCTTTCCGGTAGTAGCTGAGCTGACGTTGGCCGCTCACGATCTCAAAGGAGACAATGGCGTATTCGAAAGATCCGTCGGGGAGACGGAAACGAAGTCGCAGGGCCCGACCATTGTCAATCACCGCCGCGGTTCCTGCCTTGGCGTTTGAAGTGGTGGTGTGAATGCTGTAATCGTCGGCCTGATTGATAAGATTGGTCAGGAGAACGTTAATTTGCGGAGCATCTTCACGAAGAAAGGCAAAGCGATTCACTGCCGAGTTGATCGACATCTGTTGCTGAACCATCGTGAGGATCGCTGCGGCAATTCCCAGGGTCATCGCCATGGACAAAGCCATCTCGATGAGAGTGAAACCGCGGCGGTGAGCTTTTGAGCCGGTAAATTTCATCGAATTCGCAGAATGGTTCGGGTTTTGACGTATTCTTTTTCTCTCACCTTGTAGACGAGAACTGACTGCAATTTCCACGCTTCTGTATTCGTCGGGTTCGTGTCGTTGCTTCCACTGCCGCCTCCGCTACCGAGATTGTTTCCGTCGGCGATCCGCGTGCGGTGGAGTGATGCCGTCACATTGTCCCCACCGGGAAGTTTTCCGACCACGACCGTTTGCGTGCTCACACTGGGGTAGACGGGCCAGGGAGAAGAGCCGATCCGGATGTTGGCAAAGGGCATCCGCGAGGCGAGCGCCGTTTCCCGGGTGAGGTAGGCGTCAGTCATGGCCTGCTTCACGGTCCACTGCTGCCCGGTGATGTTATTCAGGGTCGAACGGAGAGTAACGAGACCGACGATCACGATCGCGGCGTAACTCGCTGCGATTTCGATCAACGCGTAACCTTTGCGCTTCGAATGGTGTTTCCGGTTTCGATACATGATTTCCTATTCGACGCTGGTGATCGCTCCGTTAACTCGGATCGTGCGCTCCACGTTGAAGCTGGTATGCTCGAGGCGGTCGATACCAAACGGTGTCGTCGTTAAAATTTCGAGGGTCCACTCACCATCTTCTTTGATTACATCGTCCCAATCTTCGATTGTGAGGATGGCATCGCGTGGAATTGTGCCGTCGACAAGGAGAGCTGATCCCGGAACGATTTCACCTTCGGTCCCCAGCACTTGAGGTCCCTGATAAACTTGGGCGTAGGTGTATGAGTCAGGGTAGAGGTCGACGAGATTTAAGGTGACCTGCGGAGCACGGGCTTTAATCAAGGTGCTCGCATCGATGCCGCCGATAGAGCTGCTCGCCACCGGCCAAATCTGAATGAAATCGGAATCAAGCTGAGACTCCGGGGATTGATAATCAGCGAGCGAAAAAACGGAGAAACGCTCTTCGCCCTTCACTTTTGTTCGATCACCGCCCGGAATCGCGTTGACGGCGTAGGTGAGCTCCTGTCGACCGTTGGAATCAATCGACCCCTGTGAAAGGAGAGTCGCCAGTCCACGGTTAACAGCCTGACCGTTATCGTTTCCAAGATAGGCCTGAACGTGTCTGAGCAGTTTCACGGAAAGGGCGGCGGCTGGCGCGGAAGGGTCAGAACTCAAACCACTAACATCAATCGTGACGGTGAATGGTTGATCGGCTCGGGTGCGTGGAATCACCTCGTAGGGGTCGCCTGACGTGATCGAAACCGTTGATACCGGGATGTAGGAGTTCACATACGTCGTGTCGAGTAGATAGCTGGTAAGCGGAGTCGACTTGACGGTCCAGAGTTCGAAACGCGCTCCATTCGGGTTGATCGGAAGGGCAGATTGATCAGTTCCTTGCTGGGTGACATCCATGTCCCACTCCAGCTCGTCCGGCATTTGGACCTGACGCACGAAGAAGGTGTAATTGTCGTCGGCGGAAGCAGGAGCGCTACCGAAGGCCAGGCTGAAAACCGCAAGAAAATAGATGAGTGAGAGGAGTTTCATTGTTTTTGAAAAGTAATGGGTTTCATGTCATCGCGCGAAGGAACTTGATCCTCCTCTTTCAGCGGGAGGACTGAGATGGGACCTCCTTTGTAGGTGGCGACGACGACCACGGAGCTGTCTGAGATGGCCTTGGCGGCTTCTTCTGAAAAGGCGACATGCCCGAGCGCTTGCTCGCGAGACACCTCCATCGTGCGAATCCAGCCGCGGTTTGATTGATGGAAGTTTTTCCAGGTTTGCACCTTCGCTCCATTTACAATCGCGAGGCGCCCTTCCAATGCGGGGGGAACGTGAAGAACCGCACGCTTTGGCACCAAAGTAAGGTAGCCGCGATAAGAGAAGACGGCTGAACTTTTCACAAGGTCTCTCTCCGCCATCGGGAGGGATGGATCCTCATCAGATTTTCCGGCAGGGGGACCAAGATCGCGAATCGGATCGCTTTGGTTTGCCATGCGGAGTTTCCGGCTGAGGTCATCATGCTTTGCGACATCCCGCATTCCAGCGAGAGAGTTTTGAGCCTGTGCCGTCGTAAATGAGGCGAGGCCGAAAAGGGCGGAAAAGAGTAGGTTTAGTGCGGTCGATGAATTTTTCATGAGTCGAAGAGCGGCGTTGAAAGGAGGACGTGTGGAAAAGTCCCCTGAGAGACTTGGGGATGACTAGCGTCTCCGGCGACCCCTATTGTTGTTATTGTTGTTGTTTCCGTTGCTAGCTTCCTCCTCTTCGACGACTTCCTCGTAGAAGCTGACGAGAACGGCCATGTCTTGAATATCAAAGCCATCGTCATTTGGATTCGTGTGAGTCAACTCGAAGAGGTAGATCACATCGCGAGGGCCGAGCACAATCTTCCCGTCATTGCCGAGATATGGCCGGATGAATGATTCAATCGTGGGCGCCTGATTCATCGGAGTGGTTGTAGGGGGAGTATCACCGTTGATGAGCGCCCAGACATTGCTGCTACTGGTCGAGCTGTACCAGGGGCCCCAATTGTTGTTGTGGTAGTAGCGAGCACCGAAATTGACAGTTTCGCCTTCCTGCATATTTCGGGTGAACACGATTTCGTTTGGGTCGACATCGTAGTTTGTGCCGTAGAAGATGTCGTCGTAGCTGCTGCCGTTGATACTGATTCGCGTTTCCGTTGGAACAAAGTAGAGTCTTCCGCCGGAGAAGTAGGTGACGCCGGCTCCGAGAATCCGCACATCCATGACGAGGTCTCGTCGCGGGGTGATTGTGCCCGGTGGCGTGATTTCGATGATCTCCTCAACCGTTTCAGGGATCGTGATGTCCCAGGTCAGCTGAGGATGCGTTCCGGTTTGAACGATCGTGGGGAAGGCGCTGAGAGTTCCAACCGGGATGACCGGTGATTCTTCCTGCGCTTGAAGAGAAGGTAACGCGGTTCCCAGAGCGATGAGAAGCGTGCTGAGTTGTTGGAATAGTTTCATGGTTTCGTGTTGTTGATGGAGCGATCGACGCGCTTAAATGCTGGTCTGCGGACTTCCACCTTCAAACTTATCCATAAATAAATATAAAAACAAGAACAATTATAAAAACCATAACCAAAGATTTTTGTCAGATGAAGAGGATGAAGGTCCTCCAATCACTGGCTTGTCGGATTCGATTCGTAGACTCGAAGGCGGCTTGGCCAAGCTGCTAACGGAGTTTCTTCAGTAAATTATGCAAACGAGAGCAGTAAAGGGAGTCAGGATGAGCGCTCGGGGGAGTTCACGCGAATTGACCTTCGTCTTCGAACCGCTCTTGCAGAAAATCAGCGAATCTGGCAGGAAATACTTCCGTGCGCGTCTATCCTCCACGAATCGAATGAAGAACTCGGAGCCGCATCGCCATAAGATTTCACTGGAGAGCCTGCGCGCTCATGATCAGGGTGCCTGGAATCATGCTTATGAAGCGCTCTGGCAGGTCGCCTGGAGATCGGCAAAGCGAAAGCTTCCTTATGACTCTGCCGAACAGCTTGAAGATCTGGCCGCTACGGTCCTGGCAAAAGAAATCGTTCCGCAGATCATTTCGCCGAAACAATCAGCTTTCGTGAGTGCTGAAGGATTTGCAGACATTTTGAATCTCACCTCGCGCATTGTCTCAAATCGCTCGATTGATGAGATCCGCCGTCGTATCAGGCAACCGGAATCGCAGGACATTTCGAAGACTCCGGAACTGGAGTTGTCTCCACTACCGGTCGAACAGGGAATACACGAAGAGATGCATTTGGCGCTGAGTAATCTCGAGGATCGCTTCCGGCAAGTGGTGGAGGATTTCTATTTTGAAGATCTGAATACCGAAGAAATCGCGCTGAAGCGGGGCCGACCCAAAGGCTCGATTTGTTCGGATCTGGTGAAGGCCCGGCGACTTCTCGGAGAAACTCTGCAACATTCACTGACATCATGAAAGACGACCTATCGAAGCTCAAGACGGAGGACTACCTTCGGAAGCAGTTTGGCGATCTCAGCGAGAGCGAAATTGCCGAAATCAGCAGGGAACTCGGGCAGGATTTGAACTCCATCGTGAACGATGAAGAGGTCGATCAGAGGATTCGAAAGATGTTCGTTGCATCGGATCAGGAGATGCCAACGCTTTCGGCGGCCGTGAGAACGAAGCTTGAAACGGCGAGACTGAATGCTGAAAATGAGCAGAGCGAGGGCGATGTCTACGCGCTACCGAAGCGCTATCAGGGAAGTGAGGTGAAAAAGGGTTTTGTCGGTTCGCGTTGGCACACTTCGGCGGTGATCATGGGAGGACTGGCGGCAGCGGCGGCGATCACGATTGCCTACGTTTCTTTTGTCCGCCCGGTGATCCCGAAAGTAGTCGTCACCTTTGCGGAGGCGATTACTCTGCTGACTCCGGGGCCTGAAACCGGTTTTCTTGAACCCGTCTTCACCTGGAATTCAGGGAACGGAGGCGTCGTCGATGTGAAGGTGCGCGCCGCCGATGGATCTGCAGTAGCGGAACTTGGGAATGCCTTTTCACCGCTGCGTTGGAGTTCCATGGAAACAAAAGCCAGGCTTGAGAGCGGAACTGAATATCAGCTTGAAATTTCAGGTCGCGACGGAATGCTCGAAACAAGATCTTTCAGGACGGCGAAATCAGCAGGAGGAGCTCCCGTCCCCGCCGCGACGCTGGAAGAGATCATTGATCAGTGCCGCAGCTACATCGGTGAGAGTCGTCCCGCTGATGCCTGGATGCTCTGGGGAGAGCTCACCGGTGAACAAAAAGCAGATCCGGGAATGCAGGAGTTGAAAGCCGAGATTCTTGCCGTCATCTCCGGTTAGTCAGGAGGGTCGGGTGAGTATGAGGCCTTCGTTGTCCGTTCCGTGAAAGCGATAAACCGCAGACCTGGAGATCGGCGATAATCCTTCCCCGCATTCCTCAGTTCTTGCGGCATCGCGGACTGCGCGATTAGTAGGAGAAGCCAAATCCCAGATGCATCGTGCCCTGCGGTTCGCCGGGCTGCTGATCAGGATTGTATCCGTACTCAAGACGAATCGGGCCGATCGGGGTGAGGTAGCGTAATCCGGCGCCCACGGCATAACGCATGTTGTCGAGGCTCGCGTCGTCAGCATCTCCAATGAGGTTTCCGGCGTCGGCAAAAGTGACGAAGCTGAGTCCGTTGAAGGCGTTCACCGGGATTTCATACTCGGCGTTGAAGGCCGTGTAAAACTCTCCGCCGATGTGATAGCCACTCCCCGGATCAATCGCACCGAGAGAACGCTCCTGAAAGCTTCGCACCGTAAAAGGACCTCCGTTGAAGAAGCGCAGGTCGATTGGAATCGCCTGCGTATCTCCCATCGGGGCGATGGCCCCGGCGCGTGCTCCAAGACGAAGGGTGTGCGTCCCCACGGGGAGGTAGTAGCCGAGCTTTCCGGTCGCTTTGAAGAATTCGACCTCACTCCCGAGTGCCGAGGTCGCGACGCTCGCGGATGTCTGTGCGATAAAGCCCTTGCGGGGCAGATTCGGATTGTCGCGCTGATCGTGAGAGATTGAGACTCCGACAAAGTGAGCCAGGTAGTCGGTGTCGCCGAGGAACTGCGGTGCAATGTCGCTCTCGTGCACATCGGTGTAGCTCGCCCGACCGAAAAAGGTCACCTGGTTGCGCTGGTTTCTTCCGAAGCGCTTCGTCAACTCGTAGCTGCCGCCGGTTTCCCATTTTTCATATCCCTCCTCCTCACGGTTTTGGGCGAAAAGTCCGGCTCTAAAACGATTGTCAGTGTTCAGGAACCATGGATCGACGTAGTTGAGGGAGCCACGGAGACCGCGTTTTGAAAATTCGATTTCGGCGTCAATCGTGCGGACGCTGCCAAGGAGGTTGAGATTTCGAAACTCGAAACCGCCGACGGCACCTTCGTAGTTGGTGAAGCCCGCAAAGACACCAAGAGTCCGCGAATAGCCTTCCTCGACTTCGACATCGAGGACGAAGGATCCGTCCTCCTGCTTGACGGGGTCGGTGCGAACGGTCTCGAAGGCGCCGGTTTGGAGCAGTTCCTCAACCGCCTTGTTTGTGTCGTTCGGCGAGTAAGGGTTTTCGACGAGGCCTTCGAAGTGTCGTTCAAAAAACTCATCATCTGTTTTTTCGTTGCCGTTCACCCGAATCGCGGAGACCTCAACCGGGTCGCCCCATTCGAAGAGCGCCACGACCTCGATGACGCGCCGGTCGTCTGTGATCGCGATTTCGCCCGGCTCTACCGTCACGGAGGCCTCGTAGTAGCCCGCATCGACGGCGGCGGAGCGAAGGCGGGATTGAATGTTCGCCGCCGCAGCGGGGTTGTAATTTTTTCCGGTGAAGTCTTTGCGGGTTTTCGCGAACGCTTCTTTGAGGCGGGTCGTCGGAGCCTCAGGGAGAACGAGCTCTCCGAAAACGAAGTGCGCTCCCTCATCGATTGTCACCGCTACGGTGGTGCCGGATTGGGATTCTCCGGCATTGACCTCGATCGCCGCTTCGACATGGCCAAGGAGCGCATAGAATCCGATCAATTTTTTTCTCCCCGCCTCGACGTCCGAAGGGACGAAAGGGACCGGGTCGAGAGGTTTCAGGTCGAGTCGCTTCCGTGTCGTCTCGGTGAGGAGTTCGATCACGGCGTTGTCCTCGAGCGCTTCATTTCCGCTCACTAAAAACTGGCGCACCCCCTTTGACTGTCCTTCGGAAACTTTCAGGGAAATCACCCCGTTTTCACCCTCGCCATCAACGCGCCAGTCGACTTGCGTGCCCTCGTATCCGCGGTCGAGAAGGGCGGTTTCGAGGAAATAGGCAAGGTCATCCGCCTTCGCCATGCTCACGCCGGAACTCTCAATAAACTTCAGCTGCGGGGCGAGCCACTCTTCGACGGTCTTCACTTCGATTGTCTGAAGGCCTTCAATCTGGACCTTCGTTCCAAGTTCAGCGAGGGCACACACCGGCAAAGCCCCTGCCAGGAAAAGCAGAGGAGTTCTGAAAACTCTAAGTGTGTGGATCAACATCTAAGGGGCAGGGGCGGCCATTTAGCGGAATCGGAAGACATATTTCAGGAGAGCCCGATAGTCGTTTTCCGCATCGACATCGCCGACAAAAAAAAGCTGTTTCCACAGTCGGATCTTTCCTCCGACTGATTGCGCTCCAGTCTCAGGGTTAATCCCCCCAATATCAAGCTCTGTTCTCTCTTCCAGCTCATCGAGCAGAGTCGGTTCAGAGTCAGCGGCGGCGCTCGCTTTTCGCATGTTTTTGAAGAGCAGAGTCGCGGCTTTCGAGGCGGCGAGGGAGCCGGTGTCTCCGCCAATGAGGGCATCCCGCGTCGTCCCCGTGATAAGAAGGGTCGTGAGGTCCTCGGTCGGCAGCGGCGGAACGCTCGTGAGGACATATTTCGGATCGAGGATGCGGTTATAGAGGAAAATATTGATCCGGTATTTGTCTGCTTTCGCCTTGGCCTTGAGGTTGATCGCCCCGTTGAAGCCGGTGTTTTGATCGAACTCAATCCTTCCGATTTCGACATCGACTGAGCTGAAGGGGAGGGAAAGCTCACCTTCATCAATCGCGAGAAAGCCCGTCGGCATGGGTGCCGCGAGCTTTCCGCCGATCCGGATATCGGCGACAAGATCGGACTCGACGAGGTTGCTGCGCACTTGAAACGGAGTCTTCGTGAAAAGGCGGATGTCGGCGTTCCAGTCTTTAAACGGGGCTGCTTCGACCCCGAGATTGAGGTCGGTGTAGGCGGCCCCACCGCCACGGGGTGCTCGCTCCACCGTGGGGAGAACCGAGGTATTCCGTGTTGGCAGAGTTTGCGGTAGAAGGTCGAAATTTTTGAAAAAGCGGCTGTTCGTGATGCCGATTTCTCCGGAGATCGTCGCGGCGGACCAGGGGCCGGTCAGGGTGAGGTCGGCATCGGTGCGCAGGCTCAGATCAGGAGTGCGGAACACGAGCGCCTCCTTCGCGCCGAGACGGAGATCGAATTTTGGTTCGGTTTCGGGGAGGAAAGCAATCGACCCCTCCGCCGCGACTTCTCCTCCGGCGACGATGGCTTGAAGCCGTTCAATCGTGAGCCGGTTTTTCGCGAAACGGGTTTTCAGGTCGATGTCGTAAAACGAGGGGGCGTCACGGTTCGTCAATCTGAGTTGGGAGATATCGAGCAAGCCGTCGCCGGAAATCGCGGGGGTCTTCATCGTTCCGGTGACTTCAGCATCGAGGGCGATGGCGCCTTCGATCGAGCGAATCGTCGGGACCTGGGTGGAGAGAAAGGCGAGGGAACTGCGATCCATCCGCGCTGAGACAGTGATTTTTTCAGTTTGAACGTCCCGCTCCTTTAAGGCCCATTCTTTCGGGAAAAATGGAAGTGAAGCTTTGATAATGAGCGGGTTAACATCCGGGTGGCGGTATTCGCTGAGAAGCGTTGCTTTTGCGTCAGCAGTCTTGAGATCGAGGCTGATCGCGCCGACCTTCATGTTATCCTGCTCGGGGAGGGCGATGTTCGCGAGGACGGCGGAGAGTTCGAGATCGGGGAGGGCGGGAGTTCCTTTGATGGTGAGGTCGAGATCGAGATCGCCATTCACCGGCGGCGCGTCTTTGACCAGCTTCATGATCGTGTTGAGCGAGATCGGCTCAGAGACAAGGCTGAATTCGAGCGGCTCTTCCTGAGCGAACCAGGTTTCGGCCGAGAGGGTTTCCTTCGAGAGCGGGATCGATCCGTTCGCGGTGAAGATCGGTGTGCCCGCCGAAACACCTTTGAGTGACTCCACCAAAAAGCGTTTTCCGTCCCAGTTTAGTGCGCCGTCGAGGTCGAGTGGCTCACTTTCGAGGGCAAGACTTGTCGCGAGAGTGGAATCTGAAAACGTCCCGCCGAGCGCGAAGGTCGTGATCGGGGAAGCCCCGTCGGCGAGCGCCAGGTCTGTCCCCTTGAGATCGACTTCTCCGGCGAAGGTCTTTTCCTTCACCGCGCCTTTGGCATCGAGCGCCAGCGCGACGGTGCCGGGGAGAAGGCGAGCAATCTCGCGCTTTCCGAGGAGGCTTTTGAGAACGCCGTTGGACTTCAGATCGAGCGAGAGATCGACCTGGCCGTCGTAGGCCTGATCGATGAGGTGAAACCCGCCGCTTCCGTTGATGCGCGAGATCTCGTCGAAATACAGCGCCAGATCGGCAGTGACCTGATTGGGTTCCCCGACGCGTCCCGTGAGCTCAATTTTTTCGAGTTTCTCTCCATCGACGTGCAGGGTGTCGGTGAAAAGATCGACCGTGCCGCTGAGCAGTTCCGTTCCCTTGAGGCGGGCATCCGCGACCTTGAGCGAGAGAGCGCCGGCGACGGGGATGTTGCGCCATTGGGGCGGTGCCAGTTGCTGCCAGAGCGGGGCGAGATCGGGGGCGTCAAAGGCGGCGCTGAGGTCGAGGGCGCGTTCCTTAAGGGCGGCGAAGTCTTCCGCGCCGGAGAGATCGAGTTGGGTTTCAGCGGTGAGAGTTGCGCCCTCCTGCGTGGCATTCAGATTCGCATCGATCCATTTCCCGCCGTCCCGTTCCCGCGTCGCGGCGCGGAGATTGATGTCCCCGAGTTGGATTTCATCCCATTTCAAATTTGAGAGGATTGCAGCAAGATTGGCGTCCCACGAGGCCGGACGCGCGGCAGCTCCGGTGAGGTTCAATTCGAGTTTCAGAGCCGGCTCTCCAATCGGCTGGTCGAGGATCGGGAGAAAATCAAAGTCACCGCTCGCGCTGAAATTTTCCCAGTTTCCCGAGCCGGTCAGGTTCCCGTTGAGATTACCGGCGAGGGGGGCCTCGGGTCCGAAAAGGAGAAGCAACTCTTCGACCGGCAATGCGGTGAGCGACAGTTCCAGCTCGACTTTGCCCGGCTGCTCCAGGAAAGCCTGCCCGCCCCCGGGGTCGAGCGGGAGGGAACTCCGGAGCATCATCGCCGGCTCGTCGTTCACCGCGATGGCGAGTTCGTCAATCGAGAGACGACCGTCCTGCCACCCTGCCTTGCCGTTCAGCGCGACGTTTCCGGCTTCAAGACGGAGAGAAGGCACGAGGACCGCTTCGTCACGATACTCGCTTTCGAGGCTGATACTCATGGGACGACCGTCTTTGATCGTGAGATCGGTCGCGTTGACGACCGCTTTTCCCTCATGGGCGGGGGGATCGAGGGTGCCTTTTCCATTCCACATGAGGTTGCCGGCAAAGGAGACGCCGACCTCGTCGAGCATTTCGCGGAGGGTGCCGTCGGACGCGAATTCCCCGATCAGTGCGCCCTCGTAGGAAAGGGTTTCGAGCAGGAAATTTCCGCCCCCTTTGAGGTACGACTTGTCGTCGAGAGCCACTTCGAGATCCATTCGCACCTGATCTGGCTCCGTGACCCGGGCCGTCACATCGAGAAGGGGAATCCTCTGCCCGTCCCAGGCGAGGGAATCGGATCGGAGGTCGATCACTCCGGAGCGAAGTGATTTCCCCCCGACGAATTGAATGTTCTCGAGACGGCCTTCGAGCGTTCCGGTCACGGGAGCGTCAATTTCCCAGGCCGTGAAAAGGTCTTCCGCTGATTCGAGAGACAGATTTCCGGAGAGATCGACCGGCAGCCTTGCAAAACCGGCGGTATCAGTGAGTTGATCGAGCGGGGCCGAGGCCATCGCCGTGAGGCGCAGTCCCGGGGCGAGGACATCGAGATTGAGCCTGTTTCCCTCGATCAGGAGCGCGAGCGAATCGACGGTCGTCGCGCCGGTCCCAAGGTCATGCCCGAGCACCTTCCCCTTGATCTCCCAGCTCGATGGATTTTCAAAATCACCCTGAAAATTCAGGGCGAGCTCTGAGATCGTGCCGACGAGTTCGGGACTCCCGGCAGGTAATTCGATGGCGTCGAGAGCGATGGTCTGCCCGTCGGCGAGCGCGAGCGTCACTTCACCGTTCGTCGCGGCATGGATCGTGATCTCCCCGCCGCCGAGCGTGATCCCGGCATCGACGTTCCAGTCGCCGGGACCCGGCTCGGAGAGGCTCAGGAAATTGAGCGACTCAAGGGCCTTTCCGGAAAACTGATCGAGACGGAGGCGTCGTTCCCCGGGTTCAATCACGGCGGAGAGATCGGTGATCGGTTCGCCGTTGGGCAGTGAAATGGATTCGATCTTGAAAGCGCCCTCGCTTCCTCCAGGGAGGTGGAGATGAAACGAGGCGATTTCATAGCGTTGCGCTTCGACATGAAGCATCACGGTGACTTCTTCGATTTCAATTTCCGATTGGAGCAAATTCCAGACGGGGCTGAAATCAAACGGCGCCTGATCGGCTCGCGTTGCCGGAGGCGTCTCCGCTGCGGTTTCCTCTGTGATGGGGACCCGGATTTCGATGACAGCCCTTTCAACTTTCAAGAGGCGAAGCCAGTTCAAGTCGGCGGCAGCAGAGACGAGAGCGCGAAAGTCGTAGGCGAGCTCGACGGATTGGAGTGAAAGAGACACAAGCGGCGAGTCACTCCCTTTCAGTTCCACCTCACGAATCGCGAAGCCGGAAAAAATCGACCCCTCTACTTTGAGATCGCCCTCGATGCCCTGCGTCGCCGCCGCTTTGAGGGCACCGTAGCGCGCCGCAGCGGGAAAAGCCGGACCCGCGAGGATGAGAAGAAGCACGAGGAACAGGGCGACAAGCGACCCGAAAATCAGGAGGACGCGCTTGAATCGTTTTGGCGTTTTCCGGCGGTTTGCTGCCAGGGGAGCTTGGGGAGTTGGAGCGTTGTCAGAAGGCATCCCGGAGAGGGGGGTCGCCGTGAAACGACCACCCGACAACCTACGGGAACATTAACTATTGGCAAGACTCAGCCATTTTTCAGAAAGGCCAAAAGATCCGCCATTTCTTCAGTGGTTATGGCAGCTTCAAGGCCTTCCGGCATGAGTGAGTATCCGGAGGAGGTCATCTCTGCGATATCGGCGCGGATGATGGTTTCTTCGATCCCGCCGGGAAGTCTCAGGGTAACGCTATCGCTGTCCTCGGCGTGGATCAATCCGCTGAGGATTCTCCCGTCTTTGGCCGTTACCGAAACCGAAATCCAGCGTTCTTCGATGGCCCGGTTCGGATCGAGAATATCGGAGAGAAGCGCCTCCGCCGGTTTGATTTTCACATCGTCGAGCGAGGGGCCAACCGCGATTCCTTTTCCTCCGACCTGATGGCAAAGGGCACAGGTCGCTCTTTCAAAAATGACCTGCCCTTTGGCCGGATCGCCGGTGTGACTCTCCTGCGCGTCGCGGTAACGAGTCACGACTTCGTTGCGATTTCCGGAAGCAGCGCCGAAGAGTTCGTTCGCGAGATTCTTGAGTTCTTCATCGGTGGAGCGACCGTAGGACCAGCGGGTCATTGGCGGCATCAGTGAGGGGCTGATTTCTCCGGCTTTCATCCGCTTCATGAGCGCGAGGCCGGATTTCGGATTGCCGGTGATCAAGGCGAGGGCCTCCCGCAGGGGCGTTGGGGAAAGGCGGGTCCAGCGCTCAAAGAAAAACTCGGCGACCTTTTCGCGATTGTCGCGTGTCAGGGTTCGGCAGGCGGCGGTGTGAATCCCCGGCGATTCGATCGCGGCGATGAGTTGATCGACGATTTCAATTTTCGCCTCCCATGGCAGTTGCGCGACGAGACTTAGGGCGATGATCCGATCCGCTTCGGGCCGCTTCGTGTCGAGGGCAATTCCGGAGGCACTCGCGACAATAGCCTTTAAAGAAGCCGCATCTTCGGCAAATCCTTCCGGGGGAGAAGTCATCAGCGCGGCGAGCGTTTTTGTCTTCAGGGAACTGCGCGGGAGGCCTTCCGAGATTCCTGACACGACCGCAAAGTGCCACCACTGTGGATCTTCCGAGAGCGCGGCAATGATAGGCGAAAGAGCGTCGAGAGGGCCAGAAGCGGTGACGAGTCGGGCCATGTCAGTGAGGGCTTCCGGACCGGTTTTTCCCGAGGCTTTGAGAAAATTTTCATCGGTGAGGAGGGCGACGAGGAGTTCGGGAACCAATTCCGGGGAGGCGCTGAAAATCGCTTTGCGAAACCAGGTGTCCATTGGCTTGTCGGCGACCCGCTTCGCGAGATCGGTGACTTCCGGCTTCTGTGAAGGAAAGAGGGCGACGGCGAGAAACCGGGTCCGTGGATCGTCCGCCTTTTGCGAGGCGTGAATGAAGTCGCCGAATTTCGACTGCCAGCCGAGTTCATTGATCGCAAAAAGTTTATTTTCGAGAAGCCCCGGGTCGCTCGACTCGACCGAATGCAGGGTTGCCGGGGTCAATTTTCCGAGTCCCTGCAGGGTTCGGAAAGCGTGACTCACGCCGACGGGTGAGGGATTTTCGGCAATCAATGCTTCAAGGAGATGCACCGCCTCATCATCGGCGCGCTCGACAAGAAGTCGCTGGGCATGGGTCCGATCCCAGGCATTGGGATGATCAAGCGTCGCGACGAGCGAAGGCAGATCGTCGGGCAGAGGCTTTACCGGTCGGACCTCCGATCCTTTTGGAACGATGCGCCAGATCCGTCCCTGATCGAGACCCGCCCGCATGTAGTGGGATTTCGCAAAATCCTCGGGAAAGAATCGTGAATGATCAATAAACCGGCGATACATATCAACGATGTAGAGCGCCCCGTCAGGGCCGTTGCGAGCCTGCACCGGTCGCACCCACTCGTCCGAAGACGCGAGGAATTCTTTCCTCTCGCCGACCCGTTCGGCCTTGAAGCTGGCTCCGTTTGGAATCATACGGTTGCGGGTCACGAGCTGCGCGGTCGGGTCGCAGACGAAAAGGTCGCCCGCGAGATCCGGCATGAGGTCTCCGGTGTAGGCGACAAGTCCGCAGGCCGCCGTGTGCGTTCCCGCGTGAGCTGACGAAGTCGTGTGGCTGAGGAGGAGCGGATGAAGCGGCGCGCCCGGTGCCTGAATGTCCTCGTGCCCCTGCGCGATCCCCGCGAGCGGGTTGCGGGTCACGGCCTCCAGCGGCATCACCGCAAACATCGCGGGGTTCCGGTTGCTGCAAAAAAAATGACGGCCAAAGGCGTCGAGGGTGCCGCCATATTGACCAATTCCGGTCGCGGGTTTGATCGCCCCGCTCTGCGGGTCGTAGCGAAGATTGAGCCGGGGAAATGAAACGACCGCATCGGGGTCGCCCTCGGGATAGATCTCCTTCCCATCGAGTCCGTTGCTCAGGTAAATGTGATTGTCGAGGCCGCAGCGGGGACTGGAAACCTGTAGCTGATTGTGCCTCGGTTCATTGCTGCGGAAAAGGACTTCGCGGACATCGGCGCGGTTGTCGCCATCGGTGTCTTTCAGAAACAGGATCGCCGTTCGCGTCGTCGCGAGGAGGCCGCCACGCATCGGGAGGAGTCCCTGGACGTGGTCGAGTTCGTCCGCCCAGGTCACGGCCTTATCCATGCGCCCGTCACCGCTTTCATCGAGGAGGAGCCGGATTCGAGACAGGTAGGGGCCGCCTTCCGAGGGGAGGGGATAGTCACCCATTTCCGCGACGAAGAGGCGACCCTTTTCGTCCCAGACGATATCGACGGGATCCCGTGTCAGCGGCTCGGCGGCGACGAGTTCGATCGTGAAGTCGCCGTCAAGTTGCCACGCTTTGGCGCTCTCTTCCGGCGAGAGCGGGAGGGCGCGGGGGAGAATGCTCTCTCCCGTAATCGCATACCCCATGTCGGTGGATTTCGACTCGGCGGTCCAGACTTCTTTGAAGGATCCAGCATCAAAGACCTCGGCCCGCCGGACCTCGTAGGAGGCCAGTTCGGTTTGAAAGCCGATCCTTCCACTCGCGGGGAAAACGCTCGCGGCCTTGTTCACGAGTTCGCCGTTGAGGTAGATTTCAACGGTGTCACCCTGAGCAATGACTTCGAGCCGGTTCCACTCGCCGACCGGATTTTCGATATCGAGTTCGCCCCGGAAACCCTGCTCGTTCTTCCAATTTTCGCTGCGGTCTTTCCATCCAAGTTGGCCCGTCTTTTTTCCGGGGCGGGGGAATGAGTAGCTCTTTCCATCCGGCGTCCAGAGCGGTGGGTCCTGCATGCTCGCCTTCGCGGTGAAAGTGGCTGCGACGGCTTCGGTGGGAAGGCAGACGAGGTCGCCCGAACCGCCTTCGAGGAGTTGCGCCTGAAGGCAGGCCGGCCAGGTCCCGCCGAAGGCTCCGTCCTCCCCCGTGATGTGGAAAAGAACTCCGCCATCGCGGGCACGGTCGGCGCGACCGGCGAAGGTGTATTCCGTCCAGCGATACTCGACGACGAGATGATAGTTTTCGAAAGAATCTTTCGTTCTCAGGTAGCCGAGGCCCTTCCCCGGAATCCGGAGAGAGCCGTCTTCGGTTTTTTGCCAGACGGCGTCGAAGTCTGTTTCGAGCGAGCCCTTCTCGTTGAGGTGCTGCACGAAGGTTTCCGCGAGAGGAGCGGCAAGGAGATCAATCGGTTCCGCTGCGAGGGGTGCCAGCGGGAGCGCGAGAAGAAATAGAAGAACGTTGAGAGATCGCAACATCCCCGCAAACTAGCGGGAATGCTGAATCAGGAAAAGCACGAAGAAGGCGCGGACGCGCTAATCAGATCTTCGACACGGAGTCGCTCAGTTCACGTTCGTGAACACCGCCTGAACGTCTTCGTCGTCCTCCAGCTTGTCGATAATCGCTTCGATCTCCACCATTTGCTCTTCGGAAAAATCCTGCGGATTATTCGGGATGCGCAGGGGACTCGCCTTTTTGATTTCAATTTTCAACTCCTCAACCGCTGAGGTGAATTTCCCGAAGTCGGTGAAATCCGCGTAGGCATAGGCGACACCGTCGTCGACTTCAAGCTCCTCAAGTCCGGCATCGATGAGGCCGAGTTCGATTTCGTCAATTTCCATGTCCTCTGTCACTTCAAATTCCACGACCGTTTTGCGGTCGAAGAGGAAGTTGAGCGCACCGCTCGGGAGCATCTCGCCGCCGGACTTGTTGAAAATCGTTTTGATGTTGGCAACGGAGCGGTTCGTGTTGTCTGTCGCGCACTCGACGAAAATCATGACCCCGTGAGGTCCTTTGCCCTCGTAGTTGATCTCGGTGATCTCGGCCGAGTCCTTGCCGTCGGCGCGCTTGATCGCAGAATCGACGTTGTCCTTCGGCATGTTCGCCGCTTTAGCGTTCTGAATGAGAAGGCGCAGCTTGGGGTTCGAGTCCGGATCGGAACCGCCTTCCTTCACCGCCATCGTGATCGCCTTTCCGATTTTCGGAAAGACTTTCGACATCTTGTCCCAACGCGCTTCCTTCGACTTCCGCCGGTATTCAAATGCTCTGCCCATAGTAAGTGAATTCTTGGCTTAGAAAGCGGAAAATCGCAAGAGTGAATCGACGACTAAAGAGGGTTAGGTGGATGACTTAACAGGGGTGGGTCGCGTTTTTAGGGGTGCTCGCTTGATCGTCTCAGGACGACCCGGAAACCGCTAAATTTGGAACGCATCGCCGGTTCGGTAGGAAAGCGGAAACCCGCTCGAAGGCTCACTTCCCCGTTTGAACCCCAATTTCCGCCGTAGATAGCCTTGGCAACTTCGTCCTCGTTGAACCAATCGCGACACCATTCTCCGGCATTGCCTATCAGGTCGTGAAATCCGAATTGATTGGGCTCGTAGGACCCCACTGCGGCGATGTTGATCTCTCCGTCATTGTAGCCTGTGATGGGTGGTTTTCGGGCGGAGGCATTTTCGAGATCTTCCTCGCCATAGAGGTTCCCGACGATGCGGGGGATCGGCCATTCATCTCCCCAAAGATACTTGGTCGAATAAGTGGTTCGATCGGCCGAAACGTCGTAGGACTGCACGATGCCGGTCGCGCTTTGGAGTTCGAGAAGAGAGGGGAGAGTGTATTGATCGTTTTCACCAATCGTTCCGTTTTGGCGTTCTTCTTTGGTGAGCCATTCACAAAAGGCGACGGCATCATGCCAGCTCATGAGAGTCGCGGCCTGTTCGTCACGCAGCCGGTAATCTGGTTCCGGCCATTGAATATCCCGATTGTCTCTCAGGAAGCGTCGGTAGTTGTCCACCGTTGTCTCGTAGACACTGAGGAGGATCGGTGAGCCCGCCACTTCTGCGGGCAGGAACTTCATTCCGAGGCTGTTTTCGAATGCGTCCACGGTGGGAGCAGGCATTGCTGACTCAGGAGGTTCCGGAACAGTGGCAGGCTTCTGAGTATTGCCTATCGAGTCTTTCAACGTTTTGACTTTCAAAGCATTTTCAAGGTCGGCTTCCTTAGTCAGCTGGACTTCGAGCTCATTGAGTGATTGGACGAGTTTGGATGAAAGTTGTGAGGTGATCTTCCTTCTCTCGTTTGTCCAGATAGCGCGAAGGTCGACGAGTCCCTCTGGACTTGCCTCCAGCAGGGGCGCGAGTGTGCTGGATGAAGAAATACTCGCAAAAGGGTCCTTATCGAGTTCTAAAAGGGATTCACGAAGCCCACTTACGGCCTTCTTTTCAGACTCAAACGCGGTCGCTAAAGTTAGATCACCGGCGGAAATAGCAGCATCAAAGCGTCCTTCAAGAGCACCGAGATATTTATCACTAAGGTCTCCGATGAGAGTTTGTCGATAGTGCAAATATGCTACAAGCTGCGCCTCGAGGCCGGGGACGGACGCGAGCGGAGAAGCGGCAGCGGTCTCCGGCATGGCCGTCGCGGGAGCTGAATCCGGCGTCTTCATCGAATTTTGAGGTGCAGATCTTGCCGCTGTTCCGGGACCATTTTCGGGAGCGTCTTGATTCAGATCGAGGACCACGCGAAGACCCAGCGAATCCCCGCTCGCACTGCTGACGGGGAATCCCCTTGCCGAAGACATGAAAAAGCCGCCGGGAACATTCATCCATCCCGAGCTGCGCGTCGTCCGCCTGGTCTTGGTTTCGTCGCTCCAATCAGAGGTCCATTCCGAGACGTTGCCGGACATGTGATAAAGTCCGAATTGTCCGGCACCCATGGAATCAACGGGAGCGGTAAATCGGAATTCATCTGAGTATCCCTTCAAATGGTCTTTCGGCTTATCGTAGAGTCCCAGCCCTGCGTTTTCCTCTCCGTAGCAATTGATCGTTCCATTCGGAGGAGGCCAGGTGCCACCCCACGGCCAGAGCCGTTCGATGGCTTTGTCTTTCGACGCCGGAGTAGCCATGGGATCTTCCATCTCTCCGATTCCGATGGCACAACTCCACTCGTGATCGGTCGGGAGTCGATAGTGCTGGCCATCCGCGGGATTTCCCTTCTCTTTTTCGGACCTCGTTAGCCACTCGCAGAATGCCACGGCGTTCTCGTAGGTGATGTTGTAGACCGCAGGGTGCGAGTCATCCTGCGGAAAGCGAAGGGTTCCCGTGGCGATAGAGGGGTTCGCGTCGGTGAAGGCCCGGTAGTCGCTCACCCGGGTTTCCCAAAGACTAAACAAAATGAGCTTCCCATCGCTTGGACCACCTGCGATCGGGACGGGCACGAATTTCATCCCTAGGGTGTTTTCAAACGGAGACTCGACGCTTGCTTCATTTGCCGTGCTAGGTTCTACGGAGGAAGGGCTTTTGTCGGAGTTGTCTTGAATTGCCGTCCGCGAAACTGGAAAAGGTGTCGCTCCCTTCACCTCTTCAGCCTTCTGAAGAGGAGTCGGCCGATCATCAGGTGTTTCGGCCGGTTTTGCCGGGGTAGCGTCGAGAGGGGGGATGTCTTTTTTTGAACTGGGTCCGCCGAGTACAAAAATTAGAGTCGCAACAAAGGCGCAAATAGTGGCGATCATATAGAGTTTCAGGGGTCGTCCGTTCTTTTTAGTTTTCGGTGCGACTGAGACAGAGGCCGTCTTATTAACCTTATCCGGGGGAGCGCTCTCTTCGGTCTTGCTGATTCGACTCATCGGTGCCGAGATAACAGGATCAAGATCCATTCGCATCGAGCTGGCTGAAGCGTAGCGATCGGCTGGATCAGACTGCATCGACTGCTCCACAATATCATCAACCCGCGGATCAAGATCGGGAAGTAATTCGCTGGGGGAGGGGAACTGGCCTCTCGGGATCTTGCCGGTGAGCATTTGGTAAAGCATAACCCCCACCGCGTAGAGATCGGCCCGGTGGTCCGGCACCCCATCTCCATCGATAGCTTCCGGGGCAACGAAGTCCGGCGTGCCAAGAGCCACGTTCGTCATAGTCAGGGCGGGCTTATCGTAGTCATCTCCATCGGTGAGTAATTTCGCGAGGCCAAAGTCGGCTATCTTGACTTGGCCTTCATTGTTCAGGAGGATGTTGGCTGGCTTTATATCACGATGAACAATTCCACGGGCGTGTGCATATTCGAGAGCGTCGAGAACGTGCGCCGTGATCGAGAGGGCATATTCCTGGGAGATCGAGCCGCCGTTCTCGCGTAAATATTGATGGATGTCCATCCCTTCAACAAACTCCATCACAAAGAAAAGTTGCCCCTCTGATGTTTCTCCGAAGTCAAAAACAGCAACGATAGAAGGATGGTTAAATTTAGCCATCGCCTGCGCTTCCAGCTCAAAGCGCTCGGCGAACTTCATTTCGTCGTCGCCTCCCTGTGTGAGCGTTTCCGGAAGGACCTTGATGGCGACTTCGCGATCAAGCCTGATTTGTTTTGCCCGGTAGACGGCTCCCATTCCACCACGTCCGAGAAACCCGCTGATCTCATACTGAGGGAGCATCGCCTGCAATTCCTCTGGTGATGGGGGTTCCCAACCGGTTCCTGATGTTGTCGAGGCGTTACTCATGGAAGATCAAATCGCATATCCAGCTTCGGTCGATCAGTATTTAGCACAAATTACGATGTTTGCGAAGGAAGGCGTCTTCGCATTTCCCTCCCCAATTCTCCTCATATGAGGCACTTGAATGAGTTCGGTGGTGTTTGGGCGGGGGCTCCGCAACGGCATAACATCGACCAGGTCAATGGTTTGTGAAAAACAATCGATTCTGAGAATGTCCGAATTCAGGGCACGGTTCTTTCGTTGCTCATGAGCGAAGATCGTAAAACAGCCCTGTTCTCTGTGTTTGCCTTCGGGTTGATCGCGTTCTGTTTTGTGATCCTCCTTCAGCAGATCGTGCTTTCGCAAAAGCTCTGGCATGAGATTCCGAGAGTCTTCGCGGGCCTCCTCGCTCCCGTGCCGATTGCGCTTTTCCTCGGGTTCGTCTTTGCGAACTGCTCGGGGGATTCACCGGCTGATCCCAATCCGAAACTCATGACGGCAGTCCTCCTCCTGACGATCCTTGCCGTGATCGGAATCGGGATGCTGAGCGGGAGCGCAGGGAGGGAGGTCGGGATGGGCCCCGTCATGACGCAGGCGGCTGTGTTTTCCTCTTCCCTCATCAACATGAGTTTCGCGAAGAATCCGACGCTCGCCGCACTCCTCAGCGGGATCAGCATCGGGCTTACCGTCTTTGTCATTTTTCTCACCTGAAACCAATCCTAACTAACCCACCAATCCTATGAAACGTACTAAACTGTTCAAACTCCAGGGACTCCTCGCGATCTTTTTGATCATCATTGCGACGGTGCAAACGGCCCTCCAATCGACCGGCGTTGACCTTCTCAAGATCGCGATTGCTCCCTTCGGGGCGGTCTCTTTGTTGCTCTTTGCCTTCTTTGTTTACAATCGAAAACGCGATGAACTCGACGATGAGGAAAGCTTCCCATTGAAGCGTATCTTGATCAATTTCGGCCTCGTCATTCTTTGTGGTGTCGTCGTGATTTTTCTCACTTCCTTGATCGACGACCTCACGAGTACCCTCGACCGGGTTCTCTTCTGCTTCTCGATGCTGATCGCGGCGGTCCTCTTCCTTTATGAAAAGATTCGAAGCTTCCGCTCCATGGCGATCCTCACGGGGATTGCTGAAGGCGCGGCGATTTTGCTTCTGTTTTTCCGATGAGGTTTATCCGGCCATCTCTCCCTTCGCTCGTGAAGAGGGTGGGGAGAGGCTCGTAAGCGGTTGCCTTTGTCTCCGCCATCGTAGAACCTCTCTTTAGAATGGGTGAACCGGCTGACAAAAAGAGGATCGAAGCGGTAATGCGCGGCCTCGGTCATCGTGCTCGCGGGCCGGGCCGGGTTTATTTGGTGGGGGGCAGCTCAATTGTGCTTGAGGGAGGTCGTGTTTCGACAATTGATGTCGATCTAAAACTCGATCCAGAACCTGCGGGGATTTTCGAAGCGATTGAGGCGATCAAAAATGAGCTGGATGTGAATATTGAACTCGCCTCGCCTGACCAGTTTATTCCCGAAGTGCCTGGTTGGCAGCTTCGTAGTTCGTTTATTACGCAGATCGGGAATGTCGAATTTTACCACTACGATTTTTACAGTCAGGCTTTGGCAAAACTGGAACGCGCTCATCCCCGTGACCTTTCGGATGTCGATGTCTGGATTGACGGGGGCCTCGTTGAACGGGAAAAATTGGGCCTGTTTTTCGGAGAAATTGAGCCGAGGCTGCTTCGTTTTCCAAGGATCGAGCCCCTTGCCTTTCGCGCTCGTGTCATGAGGGTGGTGGAATCATGAAAGCAGAGCCTGTAACATCGGATATTCTCGTTGGTTTGCCTGGAGCGGAAATCATCGAGGCGGGGCTGTTGGACTTGGCGCGGTCAAAGTTCGACTCGGTGGAGGCGCTCCTCGTTCTGATGGGAGCACCTCGCATGGAGCGATGCGGTTTTGCTCAATTTCGTGAGATACCTCCGGAGGAAAGTGTTGATCTCGAGCTTAAGCTTTACCGTCGGCTCTCAGAGGAATTTCCGACGGATGCCTATCCCCGATACGGCGCGCTGAAAAGCCGACTCGGTAGTTTTCTCAGCGCGCTCGAATCGCGCTGGAAGAGGGAGCAGGATTTGTGATGCGGAAATTCAGTCGCTCGCTTTTTGAAAAATCTCCCGGATCGCTTCGGCACTGAGCGCTCGATCGAAGACGGCGATCTCGTCGAGGCGACCTTCGAAGTTGGTTTCGTGGCTGCTACTGCCGCCGAAAAAGAGTGTCTCGGAGGCAGGTGTTTTTGCCTCGGGACCGCTTTGGGTGACGAGTTGTTCTCCGTTCAGAAAGAGATCGAAGGAGTGGCCGGCGCGGGCAATTGCGAGATGGTTCCAGGTCCAGCGTTCGACCCTTCCAACCGTGAGTCTGCTCAGGCCTGATTTGCCTGCCTGATGAAAGAGGTAGCGGTTGCCATCGTCGTGGTCATGCAGGCCCACATGATCACCATCGAGGGTGGACCCGAAGTCTTCGCGGCGGGAGAAGAGCCATTCTGAAGTGCGAATTTTTCCGGGGGCGGTGCCGCTCCAGAACCAGAGAGAGACGGTGTAGTCGTTGCCGGTGAAATCGGGGAGGCGCGCCGCCAAACGATCCCCTGCGAAATGGACGGAGCGGTTCATGCCGCCGTCAGAAAATTGTGCCGATCCCGGGCCGGGTAAAAAGTAGCAGACCTGTGGCTCGAAGATGGCGTCGTGCCCGAAGCGGGAGGCATCGATGGCGCGGGGGCCTGAAAATTCACCGAGCCGCCAGTAGGCTTTCGGGTTGAGGGACAGGATATGCTGCGCGGCGGGTCCGTGTCCGGGGCGGCGGTCGGTGGGCGGTTTTCCGGTGACATCTTCGAGAAGCTCAATGGCAGCGCCGACGATTTTCGGCTCGGCCTGAACTTCAAGTCCGGCGGAGCGGGCCGCCCAGGTATTGTAGCCGCCGAGAAGGTGCTGCTCGGGCGGGGGAATGTAGCCGTCGCCTCCGTTCGCGAGTTCGATGACCATGGTGTGCGGACTTGGGCTCGCGTTCTTGATTTTCAAACCGGAGATCGCGTAGGTCTCGTTCGGAGTCGTCGCGATGGAGATGTCGTCGCCAAGGCGGAGTCCCTGGACGACGATTTCGGTTTTCTGGAGTTCGTGGAGAATGAGTTGTTCGCGAGCGTAGACCTCGGGTTTCGTCTTGGGCGGACGGTCACCCATTTCATCGACAATCTTCTGAGCCCATTCGAGACGCTGTTGATCGGGGACGCGGTAGGGGAGGGTCATGCGGGTTTCCGCCATCGCGATGGTCTCAGGGCTTTCGTAGTCGATCTCGGCATAGGCTTTCATCGCGAGATCGATCATGCCGGTGGTGTAATCTTCGATCGTGGTTTTGTTCCCGGCGCGATCCGAAGATTTTTCGTAATCGTGACGCCAAATATCGCCGCTGCATCCGTGGGACATCATCGCGACGAAGGTGTCTGTGTCAGGAGCGATCTGCTCTTTTAATCCGTCGGAGAAAAGACCGAAGTAGTCGGGGCTGATGTCGCGGTCGCCGAAGTAGTGCATTGAAAAATTAGCGAGGAGTCCGATCGGTTCTCCTTCGGTGCTCTGAACCGAGATCATCGTGAGCATGGGATCCTCCGGCCCGCTCTTGCCGGTGACATGATCGTAGCTTGTCGCCGCATGCATGTTGGCGCGGACGGTGAAGTTTCCGAAAGGATCTTCCTGCATGTGATCCGGATGAATAACCCAGCGGCGCAGAGCGGTGAAATCTCCTGCATCAATCTCGCCCCAGCCAATGCGGGCAGGCTGCATCTTTTCCAAAGGAGCGAGGATCGCCTCAACGAGTTTCTTCGTGAGGAAGAGGGAGTAAACCGGATCAGCGTCGGTCCCGAGCGCGCCCATGCAGGAGGGGGCGGTGTGCGTGTGGGTCGCGGAGATGAGAATGTGATCCCTGCGAATGCCGCCCTTCTCCGCCGCCATTGCTTTCGCTTTGTCGAGGAGGTCGCGCGGCATCATGCAACTATCGACGACGACGATCACGAGCGTCTCTTTTCCGTCGGAGAAGGCGAGGGACCTTGCATGGATCGGGCGCTTTACGATCTCGATGGAGCGACTCGTCATCCCGCCGTTCACAAGGACGGGGAACTGCTTCGGCGTCACGTCGGTGATGGCGCTCCCGGCAGTGAATTCGGCCCTGGCGATGAAGGGGGTGAGGGAGAAAAAGAGAAAGATGAACAGTCCACGCATGGGCCGATCTTAGAATGGCCCGAGGAGATGCGGCAATCCCTCCGCCGGCGCATTCGAGTGCGGCGGATTGTGACCCTGGCGTCACGCCAATGATTTGGGACAGGCTACCGGTGGGTCGCCGTCTCCACGTTCAGGACTGATTCACGGATTGGGCCCGGCGGCACGAAACTTCCCGAGAAGAGCGGTGCGCTTTTCATTGATGACACTCCACTCCTCGCTTTTCCGATCATGTTCATTTTGCTTTGCTGCCAGCTCTTTGATCTCGACGGCAAGCGCCCTCCGTGCCGCTAGCGCTTCCGCAGCGGAGTTGTCGACGACTTCAACCACGTCGTCCCAGTTATCGGTGCGAAAGACAGAAGCGGGAAGTCCTTCACTGTTGACGAGATTTGACCCTTCCGGATTAGCAGCCCAGGCATAGCGTGCTGCAACGGGTGAGGCAATATCCGGGTGGCTCAGAATGACAGAATCCTTTCCTTTGATCTCAGCTTTGGCCCAATGCCAGACCTTGTCATCACCGGCGATTTCAAAGCGTTTGAGTTCGCCTCCGTCGCGGGACTTCAGACCTTCACCGACTGAGGAGAAGGTGACGTGGACGGACCCTTCCACCAACTGGTGGGATTGAAAAAGCGGACCGGAGGAAACGATCTCTTTGCCGTAATCTTTGGCAAGAGCCCATCGGGCGAGTCGCTCGCCGACATCATGCTTGTTTTTGGGGTGGATGTCACCGGCCTCTCCGACATCGTTGATGATTGCCATGCCTGTCTTCGGCGTCGTGTCGAGAATGTGGCGCATGCGGTCCTGTAAGAGTGGCCATGGATCGTTGTCTCCGGGCTCAGTGGTCGGGGTGCGGAAGTTGGCCAACTGCACAAAGTAGAAGGAAAAATCGTCATTCCAGCGTTCACGCCAGTCGCGGATGAGGAGGGGTAGGGTTTCGTCGTAGGGGACAGCGCCGGCCTTGGCATTGCTTTCGCCCTGATACCAGATCGCACCCTGCATCGTGTAGCCAGTGAAAGGATTGATCATGGAATCAAAGAGGACGCCGGGTTGTCCTTCGGTGTCGAGGGGACGCTTCGGGAGGATCGGCTTTTTCGGAAGCTTTTTCTGTTGTCCGGCTGGAAGCGCTTTCATCGTCTTTGCGGCTTCCGTCCAATCGGAAAGCCGCTTTTCGTAGTTGGCGAGGGTGGAGGCAGGGTCAAAAACCGCATCCAGCTTTAACACATTTTCGACTATGCTTTTTGTCCCGGGCAGCGTCATGAGCGCCTTGCGACTCGTGAACGTCTCAACCGGCTTTCCTCCCCACGCGGACTTGATGATCCCCACGGGAATGCCGAGTTCGATGTGAAGTTTACGGGCAAAGAAAAACGCGACCGCTGAGTAACCGGGAACGGTCTCGGGACTGCAGCGGCTCCACTCGCCATCGATGTCAGCCTGTGGCGAGGTGGCAGTAACGAGCGGTGCAATGAACATGCGAATCCCGGGGTGATTTGACTTGGCAGTAATGCCCTCGTACGCGGGAACCCGCTCCATCGTGAAGACCATGTTGGATTGTCCGGAGGCAAACCAGACTTCGCCAACGAGGACGTCAGAGAGCGTGAGCGTTTCCCCGGCCGAGGAAATCACGAGATCGCGTCCTGTCGCGTTCGCCTTTCCGGTCGGAAGGGTTGTCTTCCATGCGCCGGTTTTGTCGGCTTTCGCCTTCACCGTTTTTTCTCCAAGGGTGAGAGCGACTTCCGCATCGGGATTTGCCTGACCCCACACGGCGGCTTCTCTGTTCTGCTGCAGAACCATGTGATCGCTGAAGAAATGAGGCACGGAGAGTTCCGCCCGTGCAAGAACGGGAAGAAGAAAAAGAAGAGCGACGAAGAGATTTTTCATGGCGGGGATTTTGGAAGAAAGGAGGGAGCGCTTAGTTTTTAAATTGATCGTATTCCGGATTCGTCTCCGCGTTGGAGAAGACGGGCTTGTCTTTCCAGATGTCGTAGGTCGCTTTGAGCTGACTTGGATCTTCCGGATACTGACCCTGGTCGTCGGTTTTTTTCATCCAGGTGTTGAGGATTTCGCGGTGTTGCGCAAGCTGATCGGCAAAGGCGGGATCAGTCGCGAGGTTGTTGATTTGATGAGGATCTTTCGCGATGTCGTAGAGTTCTTCCTCAGGGCGGATTCCGAACCAGTGCTCTTCCTGATAAGGGGTGAGCTTGCCCTCGTCACGCATCCGTTTCATCTCGGTGACGGCGGGTCGCTCATCGCGATATTGAGCCTGAAGGAGCGGGCGGTCGGGGAAGAAGTTGCGGAGGTAGCGATACTGATCGGTTCTCACGGTCCTGATTCTGTCGATCGTGTAATCGCAGCGATCACGCGCGGAGATGACGAATTCGGCAGGATTGTAGGTGTTGGCGAAGAGATCCTGTCCATCGAGGTAGTCGGGCATTTCAGCTCCGCCGAAGGCGAGCGTCGTCGCGGAAATATCGAGACCGTTCACGAGTTCGTCGCGAACTGTGCCTGCTTTCAGCGCAGGATGATTGCCTTTGAGCATGAGGGGAACATGGACTCCGCCCTCATAGCAGAATTGCTTGTGGCGGATCGACTGATTGTTGCCGTGATCGGAGAAGAAAAAGACGATCGTGTTTTCCATCTCGCCGTCGGCTTCAAGCATTGCGAGGATTTCCTCGATCTGGGCATCGGCTCCGCGGGCCGCATTGTAGTGTTGCGTCCACTCTTTGCGGTAGTCAGGTGTGTCAGGGAAATAAGGGGGAATCGGTAAATCATTGTCGGCGAGGAGATGACCCTCGCGGACGTGTTTGGAATTTGCTTTTCCACCCCAGATCATGATCTGACCGAACCAGGGTTGGTCTTTGTCAGGGCGCTCGCTCCAGGTGTTTTCCATGTAAGAGCCTCGATTTTTTGGCTGAGCAGTGTTGCCCTGCCACCCGTTCATGCCGACTGCGTAGTTCTCCTTCGTGCCGATGGTGTAAAGATCGCGACGGTCATAGTGAAAGTTGTAGTCGTCCTTCCCCGTGTTGAAGGTGAAGTAGCCCGCGTCGCGCATCAGCTCAGGAATCGTTTTCATGCCTTCCGGCAAATGGATGCGAAGGTCTTCGGGGACGACCTCGCCATCGGTGAAGCGGCTTGAGCGATGCTGATGCGTGCCTGTCGTCGTTTGCATGACTCCGGTGATCATCGCGGAGCGCGCCGCCGAGCAAACCGGTGCGGGCATGAAAGCGCGGGTGAAAAGAACGCCGTCCGCTGCGAGTTGATCAATGCTCGGGGTGTGACCGGCATTGATCGGATCTCCGTAGCAACCCATGTAAGGTGAGAGATCTTCCGAGAAAATCCAGAGAATGTTCGGCTTGTCGGCGGCTGAGGCCACTCCGGTGAGGAGCAGGGTCAGAGCAAGGAGGGCGTTTTGCATGATGCCTCTATTTTCTGCGAAGGCGGAAAATTCTCCAACCGTTTTCCTGCGTGATCGAGGAATCAGAATTAAGTTCGACTGGTATCCTGAGACGCCTGATGCAAAGGAAGAGGATGCAAAAGCTTCTTGAGACCGTCGATCAGTTCGCGCACCGCATCTGGAACATTCCTGCGGTGCGGAAATGGGTGACGTCGTTGCTCTACCTTGCAGGCGGCGGATTCATCTCCCTGATTTTCGTTGCTGTCGTCGTTTTGAATGGCCGGGAAGACCTCTCCGTCTGGCACGAAGTTCATCTCGAAAATGAGTTTGAGGCAGGCGACGAAGTCGAGACCTTTGCGGAGTATCTCGCGCTGGAAGAGAAGCTCTTCGCCGAAGTCGAAAGCCGGGTCTATGCGGTGACGCCGGAAGCGACGCCGGATGGAATTTCGCGATACGCTCCCGGAAGTCCCGCGAATCCTTCGAGCTACGACACGGATTGGAATCGGACTTTCGAATGGAAAGTGGAAGACGGAAAGCCGAAGGGCGGAGTCCTCCTTCTCCACGGCATGTCAGATTCTCCCTACAGCCTCCGTCATCTCGGGAAGAGCCTCCATGCGCGCGGGATGCACGTGATTGGCCTCCGCCTTCCGGGGCATGGAACAGCTCCTTCGGGGCTGAAATATTTTGATTGGAAGGACATGGAATCCGCCGTCAATCTCACGATGAAACATCTTGAGGCTGAAGTCGGTGAGGCACCGCTTTACCTCGCCGGCTATTCGAACGGCGGGGCTCTTGCGGTTCACTACGGCAGCGAAATGTTGAAGCATGATGACCTCCCGAAGGTGGAAGGAATTATTCTCTGTTCCCCGGCGGTCGGCGTGACCCCGGCCGCTTCACTCGCGATCTGGCAGCGTCGGCTTGGTTATGCGCTAGGGATGGAGAAGCTCGCCTGGAATGCAATTGCGCCAGAATACGATCCTTTCAAATATGTGTCTTTTGCCGTGAATGCCGGCGTTCAGGTGCACGATCTGACCGTGGAGATTAAGAAGGATCTTGGGCAATTGAAGAGAGCGGGGAAGTTGAAAGATTACCCGCCCGTCCTCGCGTTTCAGTCTCTCGTCGATGCGACCGTTTCGACTCCGGCGTTGATCGATATTCTATTCGGGGAGTTGCCAGACGAAGGGCACGAACTCGTGCTTTTCGACATCAACCGGACCGGGCGAATCGAAAGCCTCGTGAAGTCCGACCCATTGCCAAAAATCAGGGAGCTGATTCGCTCGACCTCTAAGACTTATGCGATTTCGATGATCAGCAATGACGAGACCGATAGCGTGGAAGTGAAGGAATATCATTACCGCCCGGACCGTTCCGAGCCCGTCGTGCGGGATCTCGGCATGGTCTGGCCCGAGGGGCTCTATTCCCTCTCACACATCGCGATCCCATTTCCGGAGACGGATGAACTGTATGGCAGCGATCCTGACCTCAGTCCGACTGGATACCACATTGGCAGTGTCGCATTGCGCGGGGAAAGGGGAGTTCTCGCAGTCTCGGCGACGGATCAGTTGCGGTTGCGATTTAATCCGTTTTACCCGCTCGTGGAGGAGAAGGTGATGGGATTGATCGGTGGCGGTGCGGGGGAAATGGAAGAGGATTGAGAAAAGGAAAAAGAGTTTTTCTGGATGGGAAACTTCTATAGCATTCCACTCCGGGATCATCGGCGCTTCAGTCCAAAGCTCGGGTGGCGTTTATCATGGCGAAGAATGAGGAACTACAATTTTGCGGCGTTCTCTTCGAAAATTACGAGGTAGGGGAAATTTTGTAGCTGAGCGCGACGCATTCCTTCCGCAATAAAATGAAATCCTTTGGGATTGGAACCCACTTTCTCAGTTACTGCCGCTTCTTCGTCGAAAAATCGGTCGCCAAGTTTTGAGCCGCCTTCCTCGTCATAGAATCGAAGCGCGGCCGATAGATCCCTCTGAAATTGGCGGTGGTAGATGATCGTCATTGCTCATCGACCGATACTTTGCCTAATCTCTTCCCAGGAGTATCCCGAATCCGGGTCGTCATCCAATTCTTTCGACCGGCGCCGGGCTTCTGCGATGCCGTCGTCTTCGTCAACGAGAACCGCAGGCAAAGAAGTGAGGAGTTCTCCGGCAAGCCGCGCGCGCTGGGCTTCAGGGAGCTGCATCGCTAACGCTTGGATATCTTCGACGCTCATTTCATAAGGCTATCGCATTTGATCTGAAGCTTCATCAAATTTTTACGGAGGTGTAGGGCCTCACTCCAGTGCTTCGGCGCATTTCATGCCGTCGAGGGCGGCGCTGACGATGCCGCCGGCGAAGCCGGCTCCTTCGCCGCAGGGGTAGAGGCCGGCGATCTCGGGATGCTGGAGGGTTTCGGGATCCCGGGGGATTCGGACGGGGGAGCTCGTCCTCGTTTCGAAGCCGATGAGGTTCGCTTCTTCGGTGACGTAGCCTCGCATTTTTTTGCCGAAAAGCTGAAGGCCTTCGATCATGCGCTCGACGATAAAGGTGGGCATGAGTTGATCGAGGCGGGCGGGATTGAGTCCCGGCTTGTAGCTGGTGTCGGGGAGCTGTTTGGAATCGCGTTTCGCGAGGAAATCGATGACGCGCTGAGCGGGGGCGACCTGGCCTCCGCCGCCTGCCTGTTTCGCGATTTGCTCGAGGTGTTTCTGGAAAGCAATCCCGGCAAGAATGCCGTTTTCTTTTTCAAAAGCCTTCACATCTTCGGGTTCGACGGTGACGACCATGCCACTGTTGGCGAAGGGGGAATCCCGCTTCGAAAGACTCATTCCGTTGACGACGACTTCATCGTTTTCCGTCGCGGCGGGGACGACGAAACCACCGGGGCACATGCAGAAAGAGTGAACGCCGCGCCCGCGAATTTTCGTGGCGAGGCTGTAACTCGCGGCAGGAAGGAGGCGGGACCGCTCAAGGCCGCGGTCGAAGTGATATTGGAGGCTGTCGATGAGAGGCTGGGGGTGCTCGATCCTGACGCCGACCGCGAAGGCCTTTTGCTCCATGAGAATCTCTTTCTCGCGAAGGAGCGCATAAACATCGCGCGCAGAATGGCCGGTCGCGAGGATCACGGCGTCTGCGCTGAGTTCCTCATTGCCATTGATGACAACTCCTTTCATCGTATTCTCTTCGAGGATAAAATCGGTGACCTTGGCTCCAAAGCGGACTTCGCCTCCGGCTTCGATGATGCTCTGGCGGATCGCCTTGACGACGTTGGGGAGGAGATTCGATCCGATGTGGGGATGAGAATCGACGAGGATTTGGGGAGGGGCACCGTGCGCCACGAAGACTTCGTAAACCTTTCTTACCGGGCCTCGCTTCGTGGCACGAGTATAGAGCTTGCCGTCGGAGAAGGTGCCGGCGCCGCCTTCTCCAAAGCAGTAGTTGGAATCTTCGATGACGGTTCCGTGGCGAAGGATGGGAGCGAGGTCGAAGCGGCGCGCGGAGGCATTCTTGCCTCGTTCGAGGACGATGGGCCGCCAGCCGCGTTCAATCGCGGTGAGGGCGGCAAACATGCCGGCGGGTCCGCTGCCGACGATGATGACTTCGCGAGAGTTCTGCTTCAGTGAGGGAAGAGTGACTGAGATTTTGGCTTCGTCGGGGAGGGGCTGGTCGACCCCAACTTCAAATCGAAGTTGGACTTTGATCTCCGGCTTTCGGGCGTCGATTGAATGCTTTGCGAGTCGGAGCGTTTTGATTCTCGCGGGATGAACCCGAAGCTTCCGCGCAACGGCCTTCAACTGTGCCGCTTCATCTTCCGACTTCTCAAGCGGAAGGATGACATCGACCGAGGTCGGGTCGGGTGAGGGCGAGTCGGTCATGCGGAGAGCTTACGCTTCCTTTTCGTCTTCAAAAAGAAAACCGGTGAGAGGACTGGTCGCGGAGGCCCCGGTCAAGATTTCGTGAACGCCGCCGGATTCGTAGGCCATGCGTCCTGCTTCGACGGCCATTTTGAAGGCAGTCGCGATCGTGACGGGGTCAGACGCGATGGCGATCGCAGTGTTGACGAGGACGGCGTCGGCGCCCATTTCCAACGCTTGCGCGGCATGGCTGGGGCGACCGAGTCCTGCATCAATGACGACCGGGACGGTGGCCTGGTTGATGATAATCTCGATTTGACGACGTGTTTCGATTCCCTGGTTCGAACCGATAGGGGCACCGAGGGGCATGACCGTGGCGGTCCCGACATCCTGAAGTCGCTTCGCGAGCACGGGGTCGGCGTTGATGTAGGGCAGGACGGTGAATCCTTCTTTCACCAAAATTTCGGCGGCGGCGAGGGTTTCGATGGGGTCCGGAAGGAGATAGGTCGGGTCGGGATGGATCTCCAGTTTGATCCACTTGGGAAGCCCGGCCGAGGCGGCGAGTCGCGCGAGGCGAACCGCTTCGTCGGCGTTCATCGCGCCGGAGGTGTTCGGCAAAAGGAGATACTTCTCAGGATCGATAAAATCGAGGATGTCCGCGTAGGGATCCTTGCTGCCAGAGAGGTCCGCGCGCCGAAGGGCGACGGTAACGATCTCGGTGCCGGAGGCCACAAGGGCATCCCGCATGGCTTCGTTTGAGGAAAACTTCCCGGTTCCGATCATGAGACGGGACTGGAAAGTACGATCAGCGATGGTGAGTGGTTCGGGCACAACGATTCTGATTTGAAGGGGAAATCGGACTCTAACTTGGGCTTTTGATTACTCCACAAAAAAACCTCTCCGTTTCGGACGGAGAGGTTTTTTTGAATTTGTGATCGGTGCAACAACACACTTCCCACTACAACAACCAAGCAATGAAACTATCGGGTCAACAACTACCCTCTAATTAGCTTGCTGAAGATTAAGCGGAATTTTGAGTGCTGTCGAACGCTATTTGCAAATTTGTGAGTAAAATTTAAAACTATTCTCAAATTTGATCAGGATTGCTTGGAAAGCAGGTCACGGATCTCGATAAGAAGGGCCGCTTCTTCGCTTGGCTTAGGCTCTTCGGCGGGTTTTTCCTCTTCCTTCTGGAGTGCGGCCATGAATTTCTTGATCACGATAAAAAGAACAAAGGCGAGAATGATGAAACTGATGAAGGCGGTGATGAAGTTGCCATAGGTAAGAAGGTTTACTCCATCCATCGCCTGTGCTTTGGCGAGCGCAGTTCCAGCAGGTACATCCCCGCTCAGAACCGCATATTGATTGCTGAAATCCAAATCACCAACGACCCGGCCAAGAAGAGGCATGAAAATGTCATCGACGAGGCTTTTCACAACCGTTCCGAACGCACCGCCGATAATGATGCCGACGGCCATATCCACGAGATTCCCTTTGAAGGCGAATTTTTTGAAGTCTTCTAACATAGTGCCCGCAGACTGACTGGGAGCCGGAATTCCCGCAAGAATAAACTATCCAGCGGTGCCGGAGAATTTCTCAATACCCTTCCAGACCGCGATAATCGCAAGAAGGGCGATGGAAACGGCGCTGACCCAGAACCCGATGTCATACCCGATCGAGGGGCGGAGTGAGGTGGGGAGTCTGCGATAGCGAAAGTGAATCGCGGCAAAGACGACGAGGAGGAGGATCACGGCGGTGATCGCTCCGCCGACGAGGACCATGAAGACAGGATCTTCGAAGAAAAAGAAGAGCACGGCCCAGAGTGCGGGGAAGAAAAAGGCGAAAGCGGCGATGGAGCGTCCCCGCGATTTTTCATTCTGGTAATCAATCCAGCCGACGGCACCAAAGGCATCGGAAAAGAGTCGACTCCAGGCGGCGAGAGCAGAGAAGAGCGTTGAGAAGAGAACGAAGAAGGCCCCGATGAGGAAGGCGGTCTCGGCCCAGGTGCCGAGCGAGTCGGTGTACATCCGCGAAAGGGTTTTCACGGTTTCAAATCCCTTCGGGACAAGGCCTTGCGCATTCAGGATCGCGGCTCCGAGGATGTAGAACGCGAGAGTCATGAAGGTGTAGACGAGCATGGAAAGAAATGCGTCCCAATACATGACTTTGATCCAGCCTTTGGCGCGTCGTTTCCATTCCGGAGAGTCATCGCGTGGGCCGGTTTTTGAGGCATAGCCTTTCTCGAGGAGCCAATAGTTGTAGGCCATGACTTCGTCGCCTCCGACTCCAGTGATGCCGAAGGCGGCGATGGCGACGCCGAGGTAGGCCACCGGAATGCCGTTCCAGAAAGAAAGGCCTTCCTTGATGTCGGCTGAGTTGAAAGCGAATTCCGTGTATTGCACGCCAATGACGCAGGCCACCGTGAAGAGCGCGAACAGTCCGATCATGACGAGCGATACTTTCTCGACGAATTGATATTTCCCGCGAAAGATCATCAGGGAAACGACGGGAGCGACGATGACGACCCAGATCCAGACGGAGACGGATGGGATCAGGATGTTGAGAACGAGGCCGACGCCTCCGATGATCCCGCCGACCTGAAGCGGCTTGATCAGCATCATGAGGAGCCAGAGCCAGGTCGCCCAGCTCCCTTTGCCGAACTTCGGGCCGGGGAGTTGGTTGATCGCCTCAAAGGTCGTTTCGCCGGATTGAATCGCGTGTTTTCCGAACTCAAGCTGCACGAACACTTTGATGAGGCAGCTCACGAGAATGACCCACATCGCGACAAACCCCGCCTCCGCTCCGAGGGCAGTCGTCGCAATCAGTTCGCCCGAGCCGACGATTGAAGCCGAAAGAATGAATCCCGGCCCGAGGTATTTCACCATCCCACGGAAGCGGGTTGGCGGCTCCTCGATCGTCGAGGCGTCGCGGGCGTAGGGATTCATGGGGGAGTTTTCAGTTTTCAGTTTTCAGTTTTCAGTTTTCAGTTGGCTGGTCTGAATACTGAATACTTTTTACTGATTACTGATTACTGAGCCGCCGCTGCGGGAGCATTCGCTGGATCAGTTACCTGCGGCCAGTCGTCAGTCCGGAAGGGAATCACGGGGAGTCTTTCACGGCTCATGAGGTTGGCGATGGGATTGTCGGACCAGGCGTAGCGGACTGCGACGGGGACTTCGACCGCTTCGCTCGTGACGACGACTTTGTCTTTTCCCTGAACGGTGCCTGTTCCCCAGTGCCAGACTTTGTCTTCGCCGGCGACGGCGAAGCCAACCGCTACCTGGGTGTCAAAGGTGTAGAGGGTGCTCCCGACGTTATCGAAGGTGAGGACTGCCTTATTGCCCTGCACTTCCATGGCGCTGAAGCTCGGACTGAGGTGCGGAATTGCCTTGCCGTAGTCCTTCGCCAGGGCGATGCGGGCAAGTCGCTTGCCGACATTTTGCTTGTCGCGCGGATGGATGTCCCGCCCTTCGCCGATGTCGTAGATGACTGCCTGTCCCGTGTTTGGAAGCGCAAGGGTGTTGGTCTGTGCTTCGCGAAGTTCGGCCCAGTCGCTCTCGCCCGGGTCGGCGCTTTCGTTGCGAAAATCCGCGAGCTGCACCCAGTAAAATGGGAAGTCGCCCTGCGCCCAGGCTTTGCGCCACTCAGTGATCATGAGGGTAAAAAGGTCGTCATACTGGTAGGCGCGGCCGGCGTTGCTTTCGCCCTGATACCAGATTGCCCCGCGGATGCCGTAGCCGATGATGGGATTAAGGACGCCGTTCCAGAGGTTGCCGGGTCGGTGCTGTCCAATCAGCGGATTCTGCGGATAGCGGGGTGCCTGTTTTCCGGCTTCCTTCGCGGCATCGGCTTTTACTTTCCAGTCGGCGAGTACTTTGTCCCAGTCGAAAGTGCCCTCGGTTTGTTTCCACTGCGCGACGTAGTCGGCATATTTCGGGTCGGCTTCAAGGACGGTGCGATCGACCCAGGCTTCGGCGGAGGAGCCGCCCCAGGCGTTGTCGATCAGACCGATAGGGACACCAAGTGTCTGATGGAGCTGGCGTCCGAAAAAGTAACCCACGGCAGAGAAATCGCCCACGGTATCCGGCGTGCAGATGTCCCACTGCCCGACGAAGTCATTTTGCAGTTCCTGCGTGCCAACCTGGGGAACGGAAATGATCCGGATGTTCGGGTAGTTGGCGGTGGGGATCTCAAGATCGGGGTCGAAGGACTGAGAGACCGCCCACTGCATGTTCGACTGACCCGAACAGACCCAGACTTCGCCCATGACGATGTTGGAAAGAATGATCGTCTCAGCTCCGGTTGTGATTTTCATCTGCAGTGCGTGGCTGGATCCGGGAAGAGCGGGGAGCTTGAGTTTCCAATAGCCCTCGGCATCCGCCTTGGCCTGAACATTCTGACCGGCAAAGGTGACCGTGACGTTGGCATTAGGCTCAGCCCAGCCCCACATCGGGTTTTCCAAGTCCCGTTGCAGGACCATGTGATGACCGAAAATGGAGGGGAGTTTCAGTCCGGCTTCCGCGAAAGTAGCGGCGAAAGACAGAACGGTGACAAGAGTGAGAACAGCGAGGCGATTCATAGAGGGTGGGTTTTAGTGAATTGTTGGCCGGTAGGCAACAGCGAAAAACGCCGGTTTTGCGGCGGAGCCAGCGCGGTCGAGCAGGAGCTTGTCCCTCCAGGGTGGTGCGTTTGTTAATCGTCCTGACTGATGACGGCTTTTCGCAGGGTTTTGTCGGCGATCATTTTCGCGAACTGATCAGGAACTTCGCTCAAGCCGATGCGATGCGTGATCCACGGATCGGTCTCAATGGCACCGGTTTCAAGAGACCGGACCACCTCGCCGAATTCCGTAGAGGTCGCGTTGCGGCTTGAAAGGAGCGTGATTTCACGGCGGTGGAAATTGGGGTCGCGGAAAGTGACATCTCCCTGAAAGAGCCCCACGAAGACGATGCGTCCGCCATTCGCAATCAGCTCAAAGGTGGTGTGCATCGAGGCGGCATTTCCGGTCGCATCAAAGATGAGGTCGGGGAGCGTTCCGCCGGTCGCGTCGAGAAGATCAGCGGTGATCGCTTTTCCCGGTGAAATTCGAATCGTCCGCTCGACGGCAAACGCTTCGCGGCAGAAAGCGAGGCGGCTTTCATCAAGATCGGCGACGATGAGGTTTCGGGTCTTGAGACGAAGAAAGGACAGCACACTCAGCCCGATCGGTCCGGCCCCGAGGATCAAGGCGGTGTCTTTCGTTTCGCAACGGGAACGATTCACAGCATGGTGTCCGATCCCTAACATTTCCACCAAAGCAAGCTGGTCCGTTGACTTGAGTGTCGAGGGATGGAGCTTCGTAATCGGCACGTTCAACTCCGGACGCATCCCGCCGTCGCAGTGGACTCCGAGAACCCGGAGTGACTCGCAGCAGTTTGTCATACCGCGCTTTGAGGCCGGAGAATCAGGATCATTAAGATAAGGTTCAACCGCGACGAGTTGGCCCGGTTTCAGGTCAGAGGTGCCATTTAGAGAGACGATTTCTGCCGCGAGCTCGTGACCAAGAATTCGCGGATACTCGAAGAAGGGTTGGCGTCCGTGAAAGGCGTGAATATCCGTGCCGCAGACTCCGATGCTCCGCACCCGGACCCGAGCTTCTCCCGGGAGCGGGTCGGAGAGCGACTCCGCGATCGCTGCGAAGCGTCCCGGTTCTTCAAGTCGGATCGCGGTTTGTTTCAAAACGGAAGAAGGATGGGAAAACTTTCGACGCTCAACGTCCAACCTTGAACGTTCAAAGTTGAGCGTTCGACGTTGAACGTTCTTTAGCTAACCGGGCAGGAATGCAAATCACGGAAAAAGTCATGGCCTTTGTCATCGACGAGAATGAAGGCGGGGAATTTTTCGACCTCGATCTTCCAGACCGCTTCCATGCCGAGTTCCTCGAAGTCCTGCACCTCGACTTTTTTGATGTGGTTCTGCGCGAGGATTGCCGCCGGACCTCCGATCGAGCCGAGGTAAAATCCGCCGTATTTTTTGCAGGAGTCGGTGACCTGCTGGCTGCGGTTTCCTTTGGCGATCATGACCATGGAAGCGCCGTGGGACTGAAAAAGTTCGACATAGGGGTCCATGCGCCCGGCGGTGGTAGGGCCGAAGGATCCGCTTGCCATGCCGTCCGGTTTCTTCGCGGGGCCGGCGTAGTAGATGGGATATTGCTTGAAGTAGTCGGGGAGTTCCTCTCCGTTATCCATCATTTCGCGGAGCTTGGCGTGGGCGATGTCGCGGGCGACAATGATCGTGCCGCTGAGTTCCAAGGCGGTCGTGACGGGGTATTTTGAAAGCGTCTTGAGCGTTTCCTCCATCCCGGCATTGAGATCGACGGGGACGCCGTGAAATTGATGATCCCGCCATTTCCCGGGAATATATTGGCCGGGATTCGTCTCAAGTTGTTCGAGGAAAATGCCGTCCTTCGTGATTTTGGCTTTCGCCTGACGGTCTGCGGAGCAGCTCACACCAAGACCGACGGGGCAGCTGGCGCCGTGGCGGGGGAGGCGGATGACACGAACGTCGAGGGCGAAGTATTTCCCCCCGAACTGAGCACCGATCCCGATTTCCCGGGCGTGCTTGAGGAGTGTCTTCTCCATCTCGACATCGCGGAAAGCCTGAGCGTTTTCACTGCCCTCAGTCGGAAGCTCGTCGTAGTAGCGGGTCGAGGCGAGTTTCACGGTTTTAAGCGTCGCTTCAGCGCTGGTGCCGCCGACGACGAACGCCATGTGATAGGGCGGGCAAGCTGAGGTCCCGAGGGTCGCCATTTTGCCGACGGCCCAATCGACAAAGGTCTTCTCATTCAGGAGCGCTTTCGTTTCCTGGTAGAGAAAGGTCTTGTTGGCGGAGCCCCCGCCTTTGGTGACGAAGAGGAACTCGTAGGCGTCTCCATCGGTCGCGTAGACTTCGATTTGGGCGGGGAGGTTCGTCTTCGTGTTTTTCTCATCGAAGAGGGTCAGAGGCGTCATCTGCGAGTAGCGCAGATTCTCCTCCTGATAGGTTTTCCAAATGCCTTTCGCGATTGCTTCCTCATCGCCGCCGCCGGTCCAGACTTGCTGGCCTTTTTTTCCCATGACGATGGCGGTTCCGGTGTCCTGACACATCGGCAAAATGCCACGGGCCGCGATCTCGGCATTCCGAAGTAATGTCAGCGCGACCATGCGGTCGTTGTCTGTCGATTCTTCGTCATCGAGGATTGCCGCGACCTGCTTCAGGTGGCTCGGGCGGAGCATGAAGGAGATGTCCTTGATTGCCTCGTTCGAGAGGCGGGTGATCGCTTCGGGCGAGACCTTGAGAATCGCTTTACCCTCGAATTCGGTCACCTCGATTCCCTCTTTGGAAATGAGTCGGTATTCGGTTTTGTCAGGGCCGAGGGGAAAGGGTTTGTGGTAGGCGAAATCGGTCATGGAAAGAGTGGTAGGGAGTCTACAAGCAGAGTCCCACTGAGACGTTGGAATTGCAAATTGCTATCGAGCGATGTGGGTTGCTCGATCAGTTTTTGCCGGTAATGGTGATTTGAAATCGCCACTGGATCAGGCAGGGGCATTGGGGATGGCGAATACAATTCACCACTACCGGACCATTCACTCTGAAGTTGTGAGCCACATTTGGAACCTATTGAAAAAGCCGAAGGCAAATGGACCCGGTTTTACGCGAACGCATCGAGGCCGAAGCCTTTAACCCCGCGCTTCCCTCGGAGCATCCGGATCGGAGATATGCACCCAGGTATGAACATGCGGTGCGCCTCTAAAATACCAGACCATGTGGGGACCTTCGAGGCGCCAGGAATCCCAGACACCGTCGTTGCCGATGTCTTCTTCGCGGTAGAAGGAGAGATGAAGGTCGTCGATTCCGGCCTTCTCAATGAGGGCGAGTGACTCTTTGCGATCCTCTTCGCGGAAGGGGAGGAGGAGATCGTCGAGCACGGCGCGGACTTCGTCTTTCTGGTCAGAAGTCATGTCGGCGAAGGCAAGACCGGGGAGATCACCGGCGGCCCGCTTCAGCTTTACGGTCGAGGCTTCATCGGCCGGCTCGTAGTCGAGGAGCGCTGCCTCCCTCTGCTTGCCGTCGAGCATTTCAAAAACACCGTTGGCCCGCTTCGCCTGAAACCAGTAGGCATTGCCGGGGTGGTCGGGCCCTTCGTAGAAGCCATCAGCGGCATGGCCATAGAATATCGGTCCGCCAAAGGCCTTGCCCGCGACTGAGTCCCCATCGATGCGGCGGGTGCAATGGCGACCGGTGAGAACGAACTGAAACTTGCCTGTCTTCGGTTCGCCGAAGAGGGCAATCGATGAATCTTCAAACCCTTTTTTACCGCTGTCGTGGATGACCTGAGCCAGCACGGTTTCGGCATATTCCTCACTGTGGCTTTTGAGGAAAATCTCGCGGACCATCGCATTTTGATCGGCGTCGAGAAAGCTCCCGATCCTCGGCTCCGTGATGTGCCAGTTGTTCGAAATTTTGGTGCGCAGTGGATTATCGAAGCCAAAGGCGATTTTGGAGCGCTGTGCTTCGGACAGGGAGTCGAAGAGGCTCTTCACCACGGTCTCGGCAGAAGTGGTGGTGGGAGCCGCTGAAGCGATGGACGGCAGCGCGAGACCGGAAGCAGCCAGAGAAGTGCGGGTGAGAAAGTGGCGTCGATTCATGGGATGGGTGGGCAATTATTCCGGAAGGCTTTCCAGGAAAGTCGTGAGGTGGATGAGGTCGGAAAGGGTCAGGAGGTCGTTGAAGCCCGGCATGGGTGAGTTTTCAGCTTCAAAGTTCGCTCCGAGGGTCATCATGATCTTCCGATACTCTTCGGAGACGGTGTGATTCGGGCTCATGATCGAGCGGGCGAACTGGTCTCGTGTCCATCCGGCGTGGTCCTGCCCGCCAAGGTCGATCGTGAGATTCTCGTCGAGATCCGAGGCTGGTGTCTTGATGCCGCCGGCGACATGGCATTGATAGCACCCCTTGCCGACGAAAAGAGTCTTCCCTGCGGTGATGCTTCCTTCGGGAATGATGGTGCTTTTTTCGCCGACGGGTTCGGCGAGGAGAGCGGACGCGATGAGAACAAGCGACACGGCAAGGAGAACGGGATGACGAACGGGCATAACTCTACGATAGCTGATTTGCCCCCACTTTGTAAACGCTTCCCTTCTCCGTGAGGCAGGAAAATTGGTGGCGAGATTTAGATCACAAGTAACCTCATTCAGGCAGAGGAGGAAACCGAGTCATGAAAGGCTCCCGAGACGTAAGAATGTGTACAGATTAAGCGGGATTTTTCCTGAAAACTCAACGAATCTACGCGCCCTCTATTTCCTTTCATCATGACCAAGTCTCCTTCGGGCTCCGAGCCAATTTCAGTGCAGCCTCCTGCCGCCCTTACCGGGATTAAGGTGACGAAGCCGAAAACCTACGCTGCCGGAGTGGAAGCAGTGACTTCTTCCCTGAAGCATGTCTTCAGTCTCGCGGGGCTGAAACGGGGAACCGAAGGCATGGTGAAGCTGAACCAGACGAACGGTTTTGATTGCCCTTCCTGCGCGTGGCCGGATCCGGACGATCACCGTGCCCCGACTGAATTTTGCGAAAACGGAGCGAAAGCAATGGCGTCGGAAACGACGAAGCGACGCGTCGATCCGGCCTTCTTCGCGAAGCACGGCGTCGCGGAAATTTCGCAGCATTCCGATTATTGGATGGAGCAACAGGGGCGTCTTACTGATCCCATGATTCTGCGCGAGGGAGATTCGCACTACGAGCCGATATCGTGGGACGAGGCTTGTAAGTTGATTGCCGGCGAACTGAATGCTCTGCCGGATCCGGATGAAGCGATTTTCTACACCTCAGGCCGGACCGTGAATGAGAGTGCCTTTCTCTACGGTCTTTTTGTCAGGATGTACGGGACCAACAATCTACCGGATTGCTCCAACATGTGCCACGAGTCGAGCGGTGCGGCAATGGGGGCCGCGATTGGAATTGGAAAGGGAACGGTCTCGTTGAAGGATATCGAGGAGGCTGATTGCGTTCTTGTGGTCGGACAAAACCCGGGAACAAACCACCCGCGAATGCTTTCTGCTCTGCAGGAGACGGTGAGAAACGGGGGCGAAATTGTTGCGGTAAATCCGATGAAAGAAGCGGGACTGATTGGGTTTGCACACCCTCAGGAAATCGCAGGGATGATGGGTGCGTCAACACCATTGGCCTCCGAGTACTTGAGAGTAAAGGTGAATGGCGATCAGGCGCTGTTTCAGGGGCTGATGAAATCGCTTTTCGATCTGGAGAAAAAGAATCCCGGAGAAGTCGTCGATCCTTCATTTATCGAAGAATTTACGGTCGGCTTTGATGGGCTTGCGAAGGAGATCGAACGAGTTGAGTGGAGCGAGATCGAAAAACGATCCGGCCTTTCGGAAGACGAAATTCGCTCTGTGGCGAAGCTCTTGATCCGAAAGGACAGGAAACTCATCACCTGCTGGGCGATGGGCCTGACCCAACACCGTAACGCGGTTTCAACAATCCGTGACGTCACGAATTTGCATCTCATGCTTGGCGCGATCGGTAAGCCCGGAGCCGGTCTTTGTCCGGTGCGCGGTCACAGTAATGTTCAAGGCGATCGCACGATGGGGATCTTCGAAAAAATGCCGGCGGAGTTTCACGATGCGATCGACCGGGTCTTCAATTTCGAGTCGCCGCGTGAAGTCGGTTACGACGTGGTGAATTCCATTCTGGCGATGCATGCGGAAAAGGCTTCCGTCTTCTTTGCGATGGGCGGGAATTTCCTGCAGGCGACACCGGACACCGAGTTTACCGCTGAAGCGCTGCGAAAATGTTCATTGACGGTGCAGGTCTCGACGAAGTTGAATCGAAGTCATGTCGTCACCGGAAAGACAGGGCTGATTCTTCCCTGCCTCGGACGAAGCGAACTGGATCTGAACGCCGAAGGGGAGTCCCAGTTTTCCACGGTCGAGAATTCGATGGGGGTCGTTCACCAGAGTAAAGGTACGCTTGTGCCGGCCTCTGACAATTTACTGAGTGAAATCAAGATCGCGGCAAAGGTTGCAGCGGCGACACTGGGCGAAAAAGCGACGATTGATTTCGAAATGCTCGCAGAGGACTACGACCGCGTGCGTGACTTGATTGAAGAAGCGATCCCGGGTTTCGAAAATTTTAATGAGCGTGTGCGTGAGCCGGGTGGCTTTTATCTGCAGAACGACGTGAAAGAGCGAATCTTTAAGACGAAATCCGGTAAGGCAGAGTTCTCAGCGGAGCGACTGACTTCCGCCGATTTGGAGGAAGGGGAGTTGATGCTCATGACGGTGCGGAGTCATGATCAGTTCAATACAACCGTCTATGGGTTGCATGATCGCTACCGCGGGATCAGTAACGAGAGGCGCATTCTCTTCATGAATCCGGACGACATGAAGGATCGTGAGATCAAACCGCTTCAGCCGGTTTCGATTCAAAATACAAGCGGTGGCCGCGTGCGTCGGGTCGATGGATTTCTCGCGATTCCCTATGAGTTGCCGCGCGATGCGGTAGCCGGTTACTTTCCGGAACTCAATCCTCTCGTGCCGATTGATTCGACAGCGGACATTTCTAATACGCCGACCTCGAAGTCGATTCCCGTGACCGTGTTCGTTGATGAGAATGCGTAGCTGAACTTGGAAAAGTTCAGACCGCGCCGGACCTGGGCATTGCGGGTCGGAACTCTCCCGAGTCCCGCTACCTTCCGGCCCGAAAAAAAGCCCGCCTTGAGGATTACTCAAGACGGGCTGGATTAGAAACGAAAACAGGTTTCCGAAAATTAGCTCATGATTGCCGCGCGCTTTTTGAAGTGCTTTGCGAGGAGGTAGTAGAAAACAACGCGATACTTGCTGCGCTTGGAATACTTTGCTTTTGCAGCGGCGATTCCTTCGTCAAGCTTTGGCGTGTCCTTGAGGCCGAGTTTGCCGATGAGGAAATTAGTGCGAACCCGCTCGACTTCTTTCTTGTCGGAGAGGGCAACGAGGGAGGCGTCAGCGCGGTAGATTGCAGGACCGCATGACTTGGCGACAGCGCGGAGGAAGGCTGCGTCAACTTTTTCACCGGCACCTTCAAGGTCCGCAGTGTATTTTACGAGGAGATCGTCGAGTTTGCTCATAGTAGTGGTGGTTGGGAGTCAAAGGATATTCCTAAGTCACGTTAATTATCACTGTGAACGAGAATTCGGCAAGATTTTAATTGATAAAGTCCGTCATCGGGCAAAGAGGCATGCTTTACAAGATTCAGTGGAGGAGGCATTCTCCTCGGATGAAGTTTCTTTCCAGTTTGTTTCTTACTGCGTGTCTTGCCTGTTTGTTAGTTTCTGCAGCGGAAAAGCCGAATATCCTCTTTATCTTCGCGGATGATCAGTGCTTCGACACGATCGGTTCGCTTGGGCTGACCGATATCGAGACGCCTCACCTTGATCGTCTTGTTGAGAGGGGCATGAATTTTTCCCACGCTTACAACATGGGAAGTTGGAGCGGAGCGGTCTGTGTCGCGAGTCGGCACATGTTAAATACGGGGGCTTTCGTGTGGCATGCCGAAAAGATTTCCGAAAATTTGAATTCGAATAAGCCGGGGAACGAGGATTGGCCCGACTTTCAGAAGGAGAATCTAATGTGGTCCCAGCTCATGAAGTCGGGAGGCTACGACACCTACTTCACCGGAAAATGGCACGTGAAAGCAAAACCGGAGTCCATTTTTGACGTCGCAACCAATGTGAGAGGGGGGATGCCCAGCCAGACCAAAGCCGGCTACGATCGTCCCACCCAGGGAGTTCCCGACCCGTGGAGTCCCTTTGATCCGCAGTTCGGTGGGTTCTGGGAAGGTGGCAAACACTGGAGCGAAGTGGTCGCCGACGATGCTGAGAAATTCTTCGGATTGGCGGCAAAGAGTGAGAATCCGTTCTTCATGTATATCGCCTTCAATGCTCCGCATGATCCGCGACAAGCACCGAAGGAGTTCATTGATCGATATCCTCTCGATCGAATTGAAGTGCCTGCTAACTTTCTTCCCGAGTATCCCTACAAGGATGAGATCGACAATCCGGCCGGCCTTCGCGATGAGCGACTTGCTCCGTTTCCCCGGACAAAATACGCAGTCCAGGTCCATCGCCAGGAATACTATGCGATCATCACGCACATGGATGAACAGATCGGGCGCATTCTTGATCAGCTCGATGTGAGTGGAAAAACGGAAAACACTTACATTGTCTTCTCGGCTGATCACGGGCTTTCAGTGGGGCATCATGGCTTGATTGGAAAGCAGAATCTGTTTGAGCACAGCATGAAAGTTCCTTTCATCGTTGCCGGTCCCGGTATCCCCGCCGGTTCAAAGAACGACTCTTTGATCTACCTTCAGGATGTGATGCCAACTGCGCTTGAACTCGGAGGCATTGAAAAGCCGGCGCATGTCCAGTTTCAATCTCTGCTCCCTGTCATCAGCGGAGCATCGACCGGTTACGAGGCGGTTTATGGTGGATATTTGAAAAGCCAAAGGGGCGTGATTCAGAATGGCTTCAAGCTTCTTCTTTATCCGAGGGTACCGAAAGTCCTGCTTTTCGATTTGGAAGAAGACCCTCTCGAAATGAATGACATTTCAGGCGCTCATGCCGAAAAGGTGCAGCAGATGTATGAGACCCTGAAGGGCCTTCAGAAAGAGACTGGCGACACGCTCGATTTGGACGCGCCCTTCAACGAATTACTCTGACGATCAAAGCGGGAGATCATCCGTTTCGTTGCGTTTGTCATTATCTTCGCTAAACCCTACGAGGTGAGCGCCTTACAAGGATTGTAATAATTTTCATAAATATTAGATTTTTTGTATAATCAATGGTATTTTTCGGAAGAAAAATGCTATTTTCCACCATCATGTCTTTGCCGGGAGTCTTTGACCCCGTCGATGATCCGAGCTTCAGCGAGCAGTCGCGCATGCGATTCCTTGCGGAGGGGCGACGGAGAGTTTTGAGCTCTTTCAAAGTTCTCGCCCTCTTCTCGTGCCTCGTTTTCCCGCTCTTCGGTGTCCTTGATTACTTTGAGTATCCGGAGTTTTTCCGGCGGTTTCTCAACCTCCGGTTCATTTGCGTGGGCTTCATGTTGATAACACTTTTCGTCTGCCTGAAAACGAGATTCGGGCGGCGTTCCTTTCGGGCTTTCACGATTATCTTCCCGCTTATTCCGGCATTTTTTGTCGCGATCATGATCTACATCTCCGGGGATCCGCACACGACTTATTACATCGGCATGATCCTTTGCCTCAATGTCATCGGGTTCATTTGCCAATGGAGTTTCTCCGAGGCACTGATCAGTTCGTCGATGGTGCTACTCTTGTATTTTCTCGCGATCACGCCTCCCCTCTTCAATGGCCTCGATACGCGGGGGAAGGTGGTTCTGCTCAGTAATTGCTTCTTTGCATTCGCCTTCGGACTCACCGTCACTCTAGGCGCTCTGATTCAGCAGCGTATTTGCCGAGATGAATTCCTGTCTCGTGAGAAGGTCAGAAGGCAGAAGATTGACCTCGCGGCTAAGAATACGCAGCTTGCGAAGACGATGAGAGAGCTTCATCAGACAGAAGGCGAATTGATTCAGTCGGAGAAGATGGCTTCAATGGGACAGCTCAGTGCGGGGGTTATTCACGAAATAGGGAATCCCCTGAACTATTCGAATCAGGCGCTCTTCCTCCTCCGCAAGCTGCTGAAAGATCATGAGGATAATGGGAATGTGAAAGAGGCGATCGGTGACATCCAGGACAGCTTTGATCGCATGAAGACCATTGTGACTGATCTTCGGGAATTTTCCCACAAGAGTCGCGAAACGATGATGGAGTTCTCAGTGGTCGACTCGGTCAAGGTTGCGATGAGAATGTTAGGGAAGGAGATCTCCGATTCAGGGGTGACTGTGGAGGTGGAACTCGATCAGGATTTAAGGATTGAGGCAGTGAAGAATCAAATCACTCAGGTATTTGTGAACCTCATCCACAATGCTTTACAAGCTCTTGCCTCAAATCCGCCGGTCGGGAGGGAGGCCGCGATTAGGATCATCGGTCGCGAAAGCGGGGGATTTCTTGAGGTGAGCGTCATTGACAGCGGCCCGGGGATTCCACAGGAGATCATTAAGAAACTTTTCGATCCCTTTTTCACCACCAAAAAAGCAGGTGAGGGCACCGGTCTCGGGCTAAGCATCTGCTTCCGAATCATTGAATCTCACGGGGGTGAAATAACGGTGAAATCAGAGCCCGAGGTCTTCACGAAATTTACTTTGAAACTTCCAACGGTCCGGAGAAAACATCACGGGCGGTCAGAGAACCAAACCGAAGCAAGCGATACCTATGAACATGCAATTTCCTGATTATGGAATTCTCTACATCGACGATGAGGAAAAGTCGTTGAAGTATTTCGAGGCGATCTTTGCGGACCTTGCTCCGATCTTCGTGGCCCGGTCCCCCGCGGAAGGATTCAGGATTTTCTCCGAGAATCATGAGCGGATTGGGCTCGTTCTCAGTGACAAGAAGATGCCCGACGAGTCGGGGATCGAGTTACTGGGGAGGATTCGTGAAGTCGACTCGCGTCCCCTGCGGGTCCTCGTCACCGCGTTCTCTGATCTTACCCTCGCGGTCGATGCTTTTAATGACGGGCTTCTCTATTCCTACTTTTCGAAGCCGTGGGACCCGACCGATCTTGAGCATCACATCGTAAAAGCGCTTCGCCATTTCTGTCTGGAACGCGAACGGGAAAAGATTCTCGAAGAGAAAACGGAAGTGATCGAGCAACTTTTGATGGCTGACAAAGTGGCCAGTATTGGAATTCTTTCCACGGGCCTGAATCACCATGTCAGGAATGCGCTGACCGTCTTCAGGACTTTCTACGACATGCTGCCCTTTCAGTTGGAAGAGGAGCTGGGTGGCCGACCGCGCGATGAATCGTTTTGGACGGAGTTCTATGAAGAGGTCGGTGGGCAGATCAATCGGATCACTTCAATGCTTTCGAGTCTATCCGATGGAAGCGACCTCGCGTTGGTCCCGGACTCGGAAGACTTTTGTCTGAAAGGGGTCGTCGAATCAGCCACTGAGATGGTCTTTGGCAATTCCGGGCAATATGAGGCTACAATCAAGGCCTCCGAAGAACTTCCGATTGTGAAAGGGGACCCAAGACGCATCAGCCAAATGGTCCGAATTCTTCTGCAGGAAGCGAAGATTGCGATGCCCGAGAGCGGCAAGGTCGAAATTAGAGTCGTCCGACGGGATGATCTTGCCGGGATCAAACTGACGATTCTGGACAGTGGTGTGCTGATCCCCGAGGAGGATTTGAAACATCTCTTTGAACCTTTTTACGTGAGGGCGCAGCGGCCGGAAGATCTCGGCTCAAATTTCCTCGCCTGCTACCTGACCGCTTTCAGTCACGGTGGAACGATTCGCGCCTATCGTAGCAAGGATCAAAGAAACGCGATCGAAGTGTGCCTTCCTCTCGTGCCTCCGGGAAAAGAAAGGGTCGAAATGATCCGTCAGGTCCGCGACTTCAGCAGTCGTCAGCTCCGGGACACGAATATCACTGCCCAATAAAAAAGCCCCTCCTGCGCGAAGCAGAAGAGGCTTTGAAAGTTAATCGCTTACCGAAACGATCAGGCGTTCTCTGCCTTGTGCGTCTCGAAGAGGTCAAATGCTTCCTGAGGCTTCAGGTTGTCGTGGACAACGCC